>JAEEGL011216154.1_pt1 | contig 49619 bp, 42 predicted proteins | sample 9134231 | NCBI WGS metagenome assembly JAEEGL01 (sample SAMN16246548, study PRJNA631951) | gut metagenome | biome: gut microbiome; feature: rumen; material: fiber-attached | host: Bos | place: Iran: Karaj | collected 2018-10 | reverse complement strand
AGGCGGTTATTGCCCCGAACTTCGTTCGGGGAGCGCAAATTGTTAATAGAGAAAAGGGAATTGGCGCAGCACATTTCTTTATGTCAAGCTCATTTTGCCCTAAAGGGCAAAACAAAGTGCAAGAAAAATCATAAAAGCTATTGTTTTTCTTGCACTTTGACAACTCAGAAATGCCTTTAAAAAGCTCTATAAAGGCATTTCTGAGTTGTTGAGCAGACATTAATTATGCTATGAAAATCAGAACTTAGGAGCAGAATATGTCAGTAGAAAACGGAGAATGGATAATGCACGGACTTGCGTGGGACGATCCCTACAGGATACGCAGTCCGAAAGAGCTTGTGGAATGGATAAATGAAGTGGGCTTTCTGCCATTGTTTGGCAGCGGAGTAAAAGGTTTTTCCGTTGAAGAACACGTTTCAGCAGATCACTGGTGGACAGGGGACAGAGAACAAGACCCGTGGGAGTGGCGAGAGATAATTGCCGCAGGTCATGAAGTAGCATACGGCAAATTCTTCGATAAGAAGGCTGGATTCATCAGCCTTGAATGGTTGCCTTATTTTGCAAATTACAGACGTGACGGCTATGACTTCGACTCAGCGTGGGAGGACAGCAAGGTCAACCGCCGCGAGAAGCTGATAATGGACGTTCTCACCGACACGGACAGCGACGGAGATATCGTCTGGATCGACAAGCAGGTACTCACGACCGACCTGAAAAAGCTTGCAGGCTTTGGCAAGGGAGGCGAAAAGAACTTCCCGGGTATCACAACTGACCTGATGATGAAGACGTATCTTGTTACCGCTGACTTTCACAGGCGAAAGAATAAGAAAGGCGCAGAGTACGGTATGCCTGTATCGGTACTTCTTCCGCCTGAGGCTGTGTGGGGATATGACAGAATTACAGCGGCGTATACCGAATCTCCGCACGAATCATGGAAGCGTATATTCAACCGGGTTAAAGAGCTTTATCCGAATGCTGATGAAGCAGAAATAATAAGGCTTATCGGAAAAGAGCCGAAATAGAAAAATGAAAATATGAGAATACTGAATCTGTGTGGTTTCACGGGAGAAGCGACAATAAAAACTACAAGTCGCTTTGCAGGATCTTTCCTGTGAAGTATTATATAATGAAGCGAGGAGAGCATTATGAAAATTGATGTCAGAGATAAGGAAATAGTAATCGACGGCAGTGTTATCACTTTCCCTGCTTCTTATGATAAGCATGGACGGCGGCAATCAGATATATGGCAATATAGCTCCTCTGTGGGACGGCGAAGATGAAAGATTTGATGTTGATGATATATCGCCGGATGAACTGAAATGCTTTCCGAACCTCAGAAAAATGGTATTAATGACATCGAATATCGAAAGAATATCAAAACTATGCAGTGAATTTGATATAGAAGCAGTTCGTCTCTGAGCGTTTACCAAACTGCACTATTAACCTTTGGTGTCCGTCATGTTTTTGGTCTGCCCATATGACATAATTAGTATATAGGTGTTGACATTTGGGCTAAAAAGATATATACTATTATAAAAACAATCATCAAATTTGTCAGGTGCTTGATTGAAGGAGCATTGACGAAAAGACCAGAATTATCTCTGAAGATGCAAGTCTTCAGGGACGTTTTTCCGCTCCTTTGTGATGAAAAGGAGCAAAATCTAACAGTGAGGGTGATTATTATGAAAAGAGGGTTTAAAACCAAAAGACGAGCAGTAAAAGCTCTTGTAGGAAGTCTGATGACAGCAGCTATGACAGCCGCTTCTGTCACGGGTGTCATTGCACCTGTAAGCGCAAATGCAGATGAATTGCTCGGTGCGACCGACTTTGAAGACGGCATCGGCTTACCGTGGCATACCTGTACGACTCTTCCTGCCAAGCAGGATTTTGAAATTGAAAACGGAGCCTATACTGTCAGGATAATCAACAATCTTGGCACCAACGGAAGATGGGATCTGCAATTCCGCCACAGAGGTCTGCAAATACAGAAAGGTCATACATATCATATCCATGCAGAGATAACACCGTCTGAAGACGGATACATCTACTCAGCTATCGGAAACTATTCATGCAATGCTGAATACTGGAACGATACAGGCAACGGCAACTGGCAGCCTTCAAAGCTGACAAAGGGCGAGAAATTTGTCATAGATACTGAATTTGAAGCAGGAAAAGGACCTTCTGATGTTGATAGCGGTCCTGCTCAGTGGACTTTCATGTACGCCAGTGACAAAGGAACAGCAAGTGAAAAGGAATTTAAACTGACGAAAACAGGTATGCCGGTCGGCTCTGAGCTCACATTTGACAATATGTCGCTGACTGATGAGGATTACACTTCTGAACCTCGCGAGCAGGACTATGGCATTATCAGACCCAAGTCAAACGTGCGTCTCAATCAGGTCGGATACTATAAAGGTCTGAGAAAGAGGGCGTCATATACTACAGATGCTTCAGCACCTCTTGAATTTGATGTTTTCAATAAGAGTGGAGAGTCCGTGTATCACGGCACCACTTCGCAGATAATATCAAATGACTATGATTCCGGAACTCCTAAGACTACTTCCTCCGTGTCTTACGGCGGAAAGAAGATCACTAAGTACAAGGACAGCGGTACATATGTGCATATCCTTGACTTTACAGACTTGCGGACAGCGGGTGATGGGTACTACATCGTAGTGAAGGACGATAAAGGTATATCCGGTACACAGTGCGGTATGCAGGAAAAGGCATTTGATACAGAGATATCCGGCGACAAGGTAATGTGGACAGACTGGAAAACAGGCAAAAAGTATCAGATGAACAGATCTCATGATTTCGTGATATCGGATACTGTTTATGACGGACTTCTCCGCGACTCGATGAGCTATTTCTACCAGAATCGCTCAGGAGTTCCGATCGAGGCGAAGTATATCAAGAACGGCGATGCAGAGTCTCTTTCTCACGCGAGTTTTGGTCACAATCCCGACACCGCCTACGTTCAGCCTGACTGGGTGAAGTATTACGCTAATGAATTCGACGGTTATACTCAATACAGCATAACAGCTACAAACGGCTGGTACGAATCGGCTGATCACGGTAAATGCGTTGTTAACGGCGGCAACTCTGTATGGATGCTCCAGAATATGTACGAGATGTCAAAGCATCTCGGCTCGGATAAGAAGTGGGAGGACGGCAGATCTGTCCTTATCCCTCAGGATATCAATAATGCTGAGGGCTCACCTGATGCCCTCGACGAGGCAAGAGTCGAGCTTCAGTGGATGTTTGACATGATGGTAAAGACTGATGACCCGTATTTCGGCAAAGACGCCGGCATGGTATATCACTGTATACAAGACCATAAATGGACGGGTATCGCTGTTCACGCATGGGATTATGCGAAATACAGCAAGGTGGTTCGTATCGTCAAGCCGCCGACATATGCTGCAACGCTGAACATGGTTGCTTGTGCCGCTCAGGCTGCACGTCTCTGGAAAGGCATAGATGACGACTTCGCCGCAGAGTGCCTTGCTAATGCTAAGACCGGTCTTGCAGCGGCAGAGAAGAATAAAGCTAATTGGTACAGCATAAACGGCACTTCCGCCGAGCAGGATACTACGACCGGCGTGAACCAAAGAAGAGGCGACTATTATTTCGCTCCTCTCGATCAGGCAGCAGTCGGAGACCCTTATGGCGATACATATGTAACAGATGAGTATTACTGGGCTCTTTGCGAGCTTTTTGCCACAACCGGAGAGCCTGAGTATTATAACGAGCTCAAGAAATACGAAAATATTAATGACCCCACCGGAACTGACAAGGCTTTCGGGATGACAGCTCAAATCACCGGCGGCGAGAATAACGGTTCGTTCGGCTCGTTCAACTGGGGCTGTACAGCAGGTCTCGGCACGTTGTCGCTTTACCTTAACAAGGACCAGCTCAACGCAGAAGAAGCTGCGGCTGTAGAAAAATCAGTCTGCAAAGCTGCTGATGAGTATATCGCTCAGGAAGAAAGATCGGGCATGGGTATCCCATATACCGGACTTGTAACTAATGATTACATAAGCAGTCCTTTTTCAGAAGTAATACCGGTACAAGGCTATGAACCGGGCTCTAATTCATTTGTTGTAAACAATGCCATAGTAATGGCTTACGCTTTTGATATGACCAAGAAGCCCGAATACCTGAGCGGAGCCTCAACTGCTATGGATCATCTCCGCGGACGCAACGGCAATGATTTCTCATACATATCAGGCTACGGTGACGAAGCTCTCCGGTGGCCGCGCCATAGATTATGGGCTAACGACGTTGATGCGGGATTCCCGAAGGCACCCTCCGGCGTGTTATGCGGAGGTCCGAATGACGCAGTAAATGATGAATATATCCGCGGAGCAGGCTTGAAGAGAGGTGCTCTCGCAAGTCAGAAGTGCTATGTTGATTCAAGCGAAGCGTGGTCTGTAAATGAGGTCAAGCTCAATTGGAATGCTCCTCTTGCATGGGTGACATCATATCTTGAAGATGCTGCTCCGGGTATAAACGACATAGCCCGCCATTCGTGGGGCGATGCTAATTTAGACGGAAATGTCACTGTCGCTGATGCAACTGCCGTTCTTCAGAGCATTGCCAACAAGGACAAGTATGAGCTCGAGCCGCAGGGCAAGATAAACGCCGACATCGTTGATAACGGTGACGGTGTGACACCAAAGGATGCTTTAGCTATACAGATGCTCGATGCGAAACTCATCAGCAAGACTGATCTGCCGATAGCTTCTGAAAACATGAGCGCGCTCTCAGCTAAATAAGAAAACCGACCCCAAATAAGGAGTACATCATGAATGTAATTACTGTAGAGCGGGACAGTGTCTGCATGGGAGACGATGTTACCGCACCGAATACGACAACAGTGTCCGTCAACGCTGAAATGCATCTTTCGACGGCTTTTAGCCTGATAGCGGAAAAGATGCCGCACGTTTGTGATACGCAGACGATCGTATGGTCAGTACACGCAAACAATGAAAAAGGCACGCCGCTCGGTATGTTTGAGATCGATGATATGAAGCTGAGCGGAGTAACGCTGTTTGTACCTGATAAGACCATGCAGGAGGTCAATATAGAGAAGGTGTATTGCAGATATTTTCATATGCATTCGTTTTCAACGTATTCCGAATGTCCTACGCTTGGAATAAAGGTCATGAAGCATCTAAACGTCCTAAAGAAGAAGTAATAAACATCCCCCAGCTTTATTCATTTAGAGGGCGTGATATATTTCTATATCACGCCCTCGCTTATCGTGGGATATTTGTTCGATTGGGGAATACTCCTGCTGAAATGTTAAGCGGCTGAAACCTATGTATTGACAAATACGAAAAACTGTGCTATACTTCGATTTGGTAATATAGTTATATTGAACTAACTATTTGCACTTGAAGGAGGTCTCTTAATGCTTGGCAAGGAGAAAACAGAAAACTATCTTAGAACCATACTGAAGCTACAGGAGGAGCATGGCTGTGTAAGAGGAATTGACATTGTCGGAGAATTAGGAGTATCAAAATCGACCGTCATCATAGCTGTAAACGAACTGAAAAAAGAGGGATATATCGACTGCATAAGCAATACCAGAATAATCCTGACGCGAAAGGGTATGGAGCTGGCAAGCAAAATAAAAGGACGCTATTATTTCTTTCTCCTGATGCTCAGATATATCGGAGTTGATGAAGAAAACGCCAGAATTGACGCTTGCAAAATGGAGCATAGTATGTGTGATGCATCGTATAAAGCTCTTCTTGATTTTTTCTTTGTCAATCACCCGGAGATGATATCGCAGGAAAGAGAAGGCTTTATGGAGTTGTTTTTTTGAAACTGCGTATACAGTCTCAAGGCTGACGGGACTCCGGAGATGTTGATGAGCGTATGCAAATAACCGGATAAAGAAAAACTCGCCTGTATCGAATTGTAGGCGAGTTTTTTATGAAAGGAGAGTTCACTTGAAAACTACTTTTTGATGTTGAAAGCTCCCATACCGGGGTAGCAAGCGGAAGCGCCGAGCTGCTCCTCGATGCGGAGAAGCTGATTGTACTTAGCAACGCGCTCAGAGCGTGAGGGAGCGCCTGTCTTTATCTGGCAGGTGTTGAGTGCAACAGCGAGGTCAGCGATAGTAGTATCAGCAGTCTCACCGGAGCGGTGTGAAGAAATTGCGGTATATCCAGCCTTGTGAGCCATTTTGATAGCTTCGAGAGTTTCGGAAACAGAGCCTATCTGATTGAGCTTGATGAGGATAGAATTTCCTGCACCGAGTGAGATTCCCTTTGCGAGGCGCTCTGTATTTGTAACGAAGAGGTCATCTCCGACGAGCTGAACCTTGTGACCGATTTTAGCAGTCATCTTCTGCCAGCCTTCCCAGTCCTCCTCATCGAGACCGTCCTCGATAGAGATTATGGGGTACTTGTCCACGAGAGCCTCCCAGTGAGCGATAAGCTCGTCGGAGGTGAACTCCTTGCCGGACTTAGGCTGCTTGTAGAAGCCCTTGCCTTTTTCGCTCTTCCACTCGGAGGAAGCGGCGTCCATAGCAATCATGAAGTCCTTGCCGGGCTCAAATCCGGCAGCCTTAACAGCCTCGAGTATTTTCTCGATAGCCTCCTCATCGGAAGTGAGCTTATTCGGAGCGAAACCGCCCTCATCGCCGACAGCGGTAACGTCGCCCATATCCTTGATGAGCTTTTTAAGAGTGTGGAACACCTCTGCACACCAGCGGAGAGCCTCGCTGAAAGAAGGAGCTCCTACGGGCATTATCATGAATTCCTGAGTGTCAACAGCGCTGTCAGCGTGAGCTCCGCCGTTGAGGATGTTCATCATCGGGACAGGGAGCTTTGTGCCCTGAATGCCGCCGAGGAAGCGATAAAGCGGGATATCAAGTGAAGCAGCCGCAGCTCTTGCACAGGCGATAGAAACAGCGAGGATAGCGTTTGCGCCGAGCTTAGACTTGTCCTTAGTGCCGTCAGCCTTTATCATAGCTGCGTCGATAGCGTAGATGTCAGAAGCGTCCATGCCTGTGATAGTTTCGGCGATAACAGAGTTGATGTTCTCAACAGCCTTAGTAACGCCCTTTCCGAGATAGCGCTCGCCGCCGTCACGGAGCTCGAGAGCCTCGAATTCACCGGTAGAAGCGCCGCTCGGAGCAGTACCTCTTGCAACAGTGCCGTCAGCGAGAGTGATTTCAGCTTCAACAGTCGGATTTCCGCGGGAGTCGAGAATTTCGCGTCCCACAACTTTTTCGATTTCTAAATAGTCCATAGTTTTCTCCTGTAAAATATATTTAATGTGAATACTCACATTATAGGCTTAGCTGACTGTGAATATACAGGAGTATCGCACATTTTCCTGTATATCTGAAAGGAGTCAGCTAATGATCTATCCTGTTAGACGTATCTAACGAGATTATTATATCATTCGCAGACTTTATTGTCAATCGAAAAAATGATATTCGTATTTACTAACAATTAGTTTGATAGCAGGTGATAACATTCTGTTATAGTACACAAACTTTTTGACATGGACTTTCAAATCGTTGACAAAATCAAAACAGAGTGTTATTATATAGTCGTTATGAGGTGCTAACGATGATTTCGTACAGCATCAGAGACCGATATATACAAACGAAAGGGTGAGAAAATGATGCCGCTTAGTTTAGCTGAGCAGAACAAGGAACTGACGATAAAGAAGCTTGGCGGAAGTCCTGAGATACGTCAGCACCTTGAAAATCTCGGGTTTACAGTGGGCGGAACGGTCACACTGATAAACATTCTTGGCGAGAGTGTCATAGTCAAGGTCAAGGAATCGCGAGTTGCAATAGGTGCGGATATGGCACGGAGAATAATGGTATAAGGAGAAGAATTGCATGAAAACACTCAGAGAAGTTTCTGTCGGCTCGACAGCAAAGATCAAGAAGCTCCACGGCGAGGGAGCGATAAAGCGCCGCATCATGGATATGGGACTTACCAAAGGAACAGAAGTGTTCATTCGCAAGGTAGCGCCTCTCGGTGACCCTGTCGAGATAAAGGTCCGCGGATATGAGCTCTCGCTCCGCAAGGCTGACGCCGAGCTGATAGAGGTGGAATAAAAACATACCGGGACGTTTATGTCCTTATGTTTTTATAAATTAGTTAGTATAAATTAACTGAAAGGAAGATACATATGGAACTGCGAATTGCACTTGCAGGCAACCCTAACGCAGGTAAAACTACACTGTTCAATGCGTTAACTGGCTCTAACCAGTTTGTCGGAAACTGGCCCGGAGTTACAGTTGAAAAGAAGGAGGGCAAGCTTAAAAAGCACAGCGATGTGGTTGTCACCGACCTTCCCGGCATCTACTCGCTGTCACCCTACACACTTGAAGAAGTCGTTGCGAGAAATTACCTCATCGAGACCCGTCCCGATGCGATACTGAACATTATTGACGGCACGAACCTCGAGCGCAACCTCTATCTTACGACTCAGCTCGTAGAGCTCGGCATACCGGTAGTTGTTGCGATAAACATGATGGACGTTGTCCAGAAGAACGGTGACAAGATAAAAATCGACGAGCTCTCAAGACAGCTTGGCTGCAAAATTGTCGAGATTTCGGCACTCAAGGGCACCGGAGTTGACGAGGCTGCAAATGCAGCGATAAATGCAGCAAAAAACTCAAAGACGATACCTCAGCACACATTCAGCGGTCCTGTTGAGCACGCGATAGCGCACATCGAGGAAGCTGTACTTCACGATATGCCTGAGGAGCAGCAGCGCTGGTATGCTATCAAGGTATTCGAGCGTGATGACAAGGTGCTTGAAAAGCTGAATATTCCGGAAAAGACTCTTTCTCACATCGAGGAAGATATCGTCGCTGCCGAGAAGGAGCTTGACGATGATGCCGAGTCTATCATCACAAACGAGCGCTACATTTACATTGCCGACGTCATCAAGGCTTGCTACAGGAGGAAAAACGCAGGAAGCCTTACTTCCTCCGACAAGATAGACAAGATAGTCACTAACCGTTGGCTTGGACTTCCTATTTTTGCGATAATAATGACTCTTGTGTATCTCATCGCGATGAAGGGACCGGGTGCATGGGCTACCGACTGGACTAACGACAACCTCTTCGGTGACGGTTTCCACCTGCTTGGAATTTCGGGTGATTATAATGACGTTTCCGAGGAATACTCGGACGCACAGCAGATAATCGACGGCTATGATGCATACGTTGAGGAAAACGGCAGTGCTCCTACAGGAGATTTTACATACTCAGTTGAAGACGAGGAAACTCTCGAAACATCGGAGGAGACCGCTTCTCTCGACGACTATGACGAAGCACTCGCAACAGTCGAGAGGATAGGCGACGAGCCCGACCCTGCCGACTACGGCGTATTCATTCCGAGTATCCCTGCTCTTGTTGAAAAGGGACTCGATGCTGTAAATGCTTCTGATTGGCTGAAGGGACTTATTCTCGACGGAATCGTAGCAGGCGTAGGTGCAGTCCTCGGATTTGTACCGCAGATGCTCGTACTCTTCTTCCTGCTCGCATTCCTTGAAGCCTGCGGATACATGGCAAGAATCGCATTCGTACTCGACCGTGTGTTCAGAAAGTTCGGACTTTCGGGCAAGTCCTTCATTCCTATGCTTGTCGGCGTAGGCTGCGGAGTTCCCGGAATCATGGCTTCGAGAACTATCGAAAACGAGCGCGACAGACGTATGACTATCATGACAACGACATTTATCCCCTGCGGAGCAAAGCTCCCGTTCATCGCAATGATCGCAGGTGCGATATTCGACGGCTCATGGCTGATATCAGTCTCTGCATATTTCATTGGTATGCTCTCGATAATAGTATCGGGTATCATGCTCAAGAAGACGGCAATGTTCTCGGGTGACCCCGCTCCCTTCGTTATGGAGCTCCCCGCATACCATATGCCCACACTCAGCAACGTACTCCGCTCGATGTGGGAGCGCGGCTGGTCGTTCATCAAGAAGGCAGGTTCGATCATTCTTATTTCGACTATCGTTATCTGGTTCTTGTCAAGATTCGGAACTGTAGACGGCAGCTTCGGAATGCTCGAGGAGGACCAGCTCGACAGCTCACTTCTTGCAGGCTTCGGTTCAATTATCGCATGGATATTCTCTCCTCTTGGCTGGGGCAACTGGCAGGCTGCTGTTGCATCGATCACCGGACTTGTCGCAAAGGAGAACATCGTCGGAACAATGGGAGTTCTCTACTCCGGCGGAGAGAGCACAGTATGGCAGACACTTGCTGACAAATTCACAAGCATCACAGGCTTCTCATTCCTCGTATTCAATCTTCTCTGCGCGCCCTGCTTCGCAGCGATCGGAGCTATCAAGCGTGAGATGAACAATGCGAAGTGGACTGTATTCGCAATAGCATATCAGTGCGGATTTGCGTATGCGATAGCACTTATGATAACACAGCTCGGCGGACTCTTCACAGGCGAATCGAACATCATCGGAGTTATCGCAGCAGTTGCAATTCTTGGATTTATGGTATATATGCTCTTCATCAAGAAGTACAAGGAAGCACAGAAGCTCACACATAATGTCAAGACAGCGAAAGCTGCATAAAGGAGTGGTAATATGCTCGCATGGCTGGCAGCAAATCTCGGAACTATCGTAGTTACTCTGATACTGATAGGGATAGTCACGGCGATAATCGTGAAAATGGTCAAGGACAAAAAGCAGGGCAAGGGCTCGTGCGGCTGTGGCTGCGAGCACTGTGCGATGCATGGAAAATGTCGCAAATAAACAGAAGATCATCGGGGCGGTGACAACATCGCCCCATATCTTAAACACATTGTTAGTATAAACTAATTCACGAGAAGGAGGAATATATGAGTATAGTTATCGTCGGCGGAAATGACCGCATGGCAACACGTTATCAGGACATCTGCAAGTCGTTCAATCACAAGTCTAAGGTATTTACGCAAATGCCGGCAGACTTTGAAAGCAAGCTTGGAACTCCCGACCTCATGGTCGTTTTCACGGGTACTTGCTCGCATAAGATGCTTGGCGCGGTGAAGAAGAGCTCCGAAAAAAGGGGAGTGCCGGTCGAGCACGTTCACAGCTCCAGCGTGAGTGCGCTGAAGCAGCTTTTATCCAGCATAAAGGGGCGCAAATATGTCCGAACGTGAACGCAGGAGCCTTGACAGCTTAATGGCATTCCACAGTGCTCCGACTCTGCTCGGAGTGAAGTGTGCGAACCTCATCTCGTTCGACAGGAGCGAAGACACAATGGCGGAATACCTGCATGGATTTGCGCTGGAGATGACCGGCTCAGGACTTTGTGCAAGGCAGCTCTGCAAGTGCAGAAAGCGTACACTTGTTTACATTTACAACAGGAAGATGCTGAGCGCATGGCTCGGTATGCCGCAGGTGAGGGAGCTTCTTGCTGAGTATGGCTATAGTAAAATGATGACCATTGACGAGAAGCTTGACCTGCTTGCATCGCGCATGAGCTGCGGGAGCTTTCCCCATGAGATAGGAGCATTTCTCGGCTATCCTGTTGGAGATATCCGAGGCTTTATCAGTAACAGCGGCAAAAACTGTCTGCTGTGCGGTTACTGGAAGGTATACGAAAACGCAGAAAAGGCGCAGCGGACATTTGACGAATACGATCGTTGCAGGGATATCCTGTTCGATAGATTAAATCACGGTCTGAGCTTATTTCAGGCTGTAAAATAGGAGGAAACATATGAAAACAGCAGTAATTTACTGGAGCGGCACAGGCAACACCGAGGCAATGGCAAAGGCAGCAGCCGAGGGAGCAAATGCAGAGCTTTTCACAGTATCAGAGTTCAGCGGCAGCATCGCTGATTACGACGCTATCGCATTCGGCTGCCCTGCAATGGGAGCAGAGGTTCTCGAGGAGGACGAATTCGAGCCCTTCTTCACAGACATCGAGAGCTCACTCAGCGGCAAGAAGGTTCTTCTTTTCGGCTCATACGGCTGGGGAGACGGCGAGTGGATGCGCAACTGGTATGACCGCACAAAGGCAGCCGGAGCAGAGCTTATCGGCGATGAGGGATTCATCGTAAACGAGGCTCCCTCGGACGATGACCTTGCAAATCTCAAGGCACTTGCAGCTCAGCTTGCATAAGGAGGATATCATGAAAAGAACGACATCATTTATCTGTGCAGCAGCTTGTGCAGCGCTTGCGGCAGTACCGTTTTCGGCATCAGCGGCAGATTCGGACAAGGTCTACGGCACAATGAACATTCCCTATGCTGATTTCTACTCGGCAGAGATAGACAATGCATATACAGTTGACGCAGTTTCTTCCGCGACTGTAGCGAGGTCGGCTGATTCAAAGGCTAAGTGGCAGATGAATCAGGAGGGCGGACTCGTTGCAGGAACCTACAACGACGGAAAGGGCTCTATTCTCGGAGTTACATTCCCTGTTGAGGTAAATGCATCTGATGTTGACAAGCTTGCAAAGTATGATTTCAAGAAGCTCGACAGCAAGCCGGCGGCATATAAGGAAGTCTCAGTATCCGGCGATTCTCTTACAGTTTCAAAGGTAGTTGATACCAACGGCGAGCAGAAGGCAGGGGGCTCTGCAACAGTTTCTACTTCCACAAGATACGGCGACTATCAGCTCAACGTGAAGGGCTATCCCGAGGGAGCTGACCTTTACGGCGTTATCGTAAATACAAAGGAGGGCGACAAGTACGCGCTCCGTCACCTTGAGAATATATGGCGTGCAGGACAGATTTCATGGTCTGCCGGCATCTCTACAAAAGAAGCTCACGGCAACGAGCTGAAATACGACAACTACAAGAGCTCAATGGGCAAGACAGTTACATCTGTGACATTTATTACTCTTGACGGATACACAACAGTAAACATTGGCGAGCAGTATCTCCCTGTGAAGTTTGCAGGCGAGGTCAAGGCTGAGGATTCCGCAGCAGGCACAGGCAAGACCAAGCTCACGCTTACAGGATTCCCTGACGATTACAAGAAGAGCATAAGCGTCGGCGAGGGCTTTACTGCTTCTGAATCTGAGATAAGCTATAAGAATGCAAAGCCCGGCAAGTATACAGTTACAGTCAAGGACAGCGGCGGAAAATACGCAGATATGACCGCTCAGTTCACACTTTCAACAGCCGATATCCCTGTAAAATATGAGGACGGCAAGCTTGTAAAGGCTGACGGCTTCACAGATGATGACGCAGCAAACTTCATCAAGAACATCACTTCTGTTGCTATCGGCGACAATACCTATAACGCAGCAGGCAGAGGTGCTGTAAAGATGATCGGCGAGGACGGAGCTATCGACTTTGAGGCTAAATCAGGCGAGGAGAATGTATTTGACGGAAGCGGCAATTACACTCTTACAGTCAATGCGACAGGCTACACAGCTCCTTACAGCTTTGAGATAAAGCCGGAAGCTGAGCCTGCATCTGACCCTGCATCGACTACAGCCTCAGGTTCAAAGTCATCGGGTTCGACATCGTCGAAATCAAATTCGACAACATCAACATCAAAGAGCAGCACAACAGCTTCATCAAAGGCTGACAGCCCCAAGACCGGAGTTGCAAGTGCGGCTGTTCCGACAGCATTTCTTGTTCTCGCAGGTGCGGCAGCATTTGCAATGAGAAAGAAGAACGACTGATTTTTTCCTTTCATGATATATGACCTCTGCGGCAATTGCTGCGGAGGTCAAATACTGTTTTGAGGTGTTTTATGTTATTTTTGATAGCACTGATCTTTGCAATGCTTACGGCATTTTTACTGGATAAGCCGCTGAAAAAATGTCCTGCGGCGTTTTACATAGCGGCGGCTGTTCTGACTGCGGCTTCTGTCGTGATATTGCAGTCTGACATTGAGATACCGAGCCGTTTTGTCCGCGATTATATCATCGGGATATTCTCTCGCGGAGCTCTTGGAGCGGCATTCTGGGCAGTTGTAATGTGGGCAGGAGCACTGCCTAACGGCTCAGCTCCGATAAAAAAGCTCATGCCGATACGCGGAGAGCTGTCCATAACAGCGGCTATCCTTACACTTTCACACGTTATCACCTACGGCATACAGTACATATCGTCTCTTTTCAAGGGCAGGACGGGTTCGGATTTCTGGACAACAAGCTTAGTATGCCTTGTAATGGTGCTGATAATGGTACCGCTGACAGTCATGTCTTTCAAGGCAGTCCGCAAAAAGATGAATGCGAAATTATGGAAGAAGCTGCAGCGGGCGGCATATGTTTTCTATGCGCTGATATACGTGCATATTCTGGTGCTTTTCGTGCCGAAGGCTCAGCATGGCAGAGAGGGATACTTTTTCAGCGTTCTTGTATACAGTGCGGTATTCATCGGCTATGCGGCAATGCGTATCCGCAAGGCATATGCTGTCAGGAAAAAGCCGGAGGCAATGGCAGTTCCCAATGTTTTATGTGTTTGTGCAGTTGTGATACCTCTTGCTGTTTTAGGATTTTTTTCGCGCGGACAGGCAGATTCAGTTGAAAAAACGGTCACGGCATCTGAGGATTCTCCCGCTGTATTCACATTTGAACCCGAGACAACTGCCTCGAATACAGAGAATGTATCCTCGGGGACAACTGTATCAGCAGCCTCATTAGCCGGTACATCGTCAAAGACAGATGTTTCCACCGATACCGACAAGACGGGCGCATCGACTGAACCGACGACTGATACTGAAACCACTGCTGCTGAGGAGACCACGGAAGATGAAAAGGCTGAGGAGGAAGCTCCGGAGGAGGATAAAACGGAAGCTCCGGCTGAGGAGCATACGGAAAAGCCGACCGAAGCCGAGGTGACATACAAGTATAAAAACGGCGAATATTCGGCATCTGCGGAGGGCTACGCCGGAAAAGTCCACGTTAAGCTGAAAATAGAGAATGACAAAATAACGAGCATTTCCGCATGGGCAGATGATGATGACCCCGAGTATTTTTCTGACGCGATGAACAAGGTCATACCGCAGATAGCAGGAAGTTTAAGTGCAGATGTTGACGCTTGCTCGGGAGCGACATACAGCTCCAAGGGCATTATGGAAGCGGCGAAAAAAGCTCTTGAACAGGCGGCGCTTGATAAGTAATTTGCACGTCACATTTCATTATGTCAGGCTCATTTTGCCCTGAAGGGCAAAACAAAGTGCAAGGGGAAATACCGAAATATCAATTCCCCCTTGCGCTTTGACAACTCAGAGTAGGCTTTAAAAAACTATATAAAGCCTATTCTGAGTTGTTGAGCAGACATTGAGTAAAAGTGAAATATCCCGCAGAGGAAGCATGAAAGCTATTCCTTTGCGGGATATTGTTGTGTATTATGAGTTATTATTCATGAGCTGCGATGTACTTAGCGATGCCGGCACAGCGTTCAGCCGTGTCCTTTTTGAACACCTCGAAGGACATCTCTTCCGAGTTGTCAGCCTTATCGGAGATAGCGCGGATTATTACGAACGGAGTAGAATTCATATAGCAGACCTGCGCAATAGCGGCGCCTTCCATTTCGCAGCACAGACCGCCGAATGTATCGACTATTCTGGCTTTTTGTTCCTTGGAGGCGATGAACTGGTCGCCGCTGCAAATCCTTCCTTCAAAAGCCTTTACCTCAGGAGCGGTCTCCCTGACGGCTTCAACAGCGTATCTGCGCATATCATCGTCGGCTTTGAAGGCGACAATGCCGTAATCGAGGAGCTCTCCGGGTTTTCCGCCGATAGGTACGAGGTCGTAGTCGTGCTGTACCGCTTCTGTAGATACAACGATATCGCCGATGTCGATTTTGGCGTCGAGCGAGCCTGCCACGCCGGTATTTATCACGCAGCCGACTTCAAATCTGCTTATCAGCAGTTGAGCGCAGACTCCGGCATTCACCTTACCCATATTGCATTTTACGACAACTGAATCTGTACCGTCGAGCTTTCCCTCGCAGAAATCCATACCGGCGACAGTTGTTACCTTCATATCGGTGAGACTGTTTTTGAGCATATCGACTTCCTCGTCCATAGCTCCGATTATGCCTATCTTTTTTGTAGAGACTTTTTTAGCGCCTGATTGAGTTGTTTCGTCAGTGAGAGGCGCAGGGGATGATGAGAGACCTGTTATTTTTTTGTCCATGATTATTCTCCTGATAATGAGTATTTTTAGATGATTGTGTGCTGAAAATGTTTGTATGTATATTATAACGTAAACGATGCGGCATTTTATAAATAATTTGTAAACTTTTAATGGCGGAGCATTTTTGTATAATGGCGAATGCGAATGTCAGACTGCATAAAAGCGCTCAAAAGTCTACGTATATTTCACTTCTTGAAAAGGAAATGTATTGACTATTGCCGGTATATATATTATAATTGTACAAAAGAAGACTGTTTCGAGGGAGGAAGCGGCTTATGGAGACTCCGACGATTTTTCTTATGGTCGGTTTTATACTGATAATTTTTGGCGCAGCCGCTATTGCGGTGACGTATTATTTCTCGTTCGTCCGTCCGAAAAAGCGCCGAGAGCAGATAACCGCGCATACGACAGGCAGAGTTCTGCGAATGTCGAATTTTTACAGCAATGAAGTGCGTGTCCCGCTTGTTGAGTATGAAGTCGAAGGGAAAACATACCGGATATGCGGACCTCGTTTTGCCGGACATTCCACGCTTCCGCCGGAGCGCGGAAATATGAACATAGGAGCTAACAACAGCAATATACCTCCGCTGGGAGAGCTTCCGCTTATAGTGCGGTCGGCTGGCAGAGCATACAACGCAGAAAAGGATATGGCGATAAGATACCCTGTCGGCAAGGCGGTTGACGTCTTTTTCGACCCTGACGAGCCGAAGCGGGCATTCGTTGAAAGGGAAGCGCCTCTTCCTGTGTGGGCGGCAGGAATAGTCATCGGTGGCGAGAGCATAATTATACTGCTCGGCATAATATTTATAGCTATAGCTGTGTTTTCATATGCGGGGATGATAAAATGACAGCCCTTGCTGTATATGAAACGGCATAAGCGGCAAATCACAAAGCTTACTGTAATAAGGAAAGGAAGTTTGACTATGAAAGTATTGGTAGCATATTTCAGTGCAGAATCAGGCAAGACCCGCAGGGTTGCAGAAGAACTCGCTCAGGCAAAGGGAGCGGACATTTTCGAGATAAGACCTGAAGAGCCGTACAGTGCTTCCGACCTCAACTGGAAGAATCCGGTGGCGAGGTGCAACCGTGAAAAAATTGGAAAGAAGGACGTTCCGGTTTTGGGAAGAGTGGAGAACTGGGCGGAATATGACACGATATATCTCGGCTTCCCGATATGGTATTTTGCGGCTCCGAACGTTATTAACACGTTTTGCAGTGCCTATGACTGGACAGGCAAGGATATCCGCATATTTGCTACGTCAGGAGGCAGCGGCATCGGCAAGACCGCCGAGAAGCTTGCTCCCTGCATAAAGGGCGGAAACATTGTCGGCGCGAAGAGAGTAACGTCAGCCTCTGAGGTGGAGTAAGCGGCGACCTGCTCTTGGCGCATGATGACACGAATCGTACTCGCAACTGTTTTTGTTGATAGAAGGCTGAGCATTAATGCTCAGCCTTTTTGCACAGCGGACAAGCTGTTCCCCGTGAGCCTGAAAGGGAGTTTTTTATGGACTTGTCATATCACGTTTGGGAGCGAACTGTAATGCTGCCGGACATATACACGTCCAAAATACGAGAGTGTAGATTTTTTGATATAGACAAAGCTCCGTTTTAGTAATAACTGACTAAAACATCTTGACATTTGGTAAAAAATGGTATATAATAAGAATATCTTCACAAATGGGAAGATATAGTGGTGGGAATGGGAAAATTTACAGATAATTCATTAAACTAAATATATCCTGAACTCACTGCGATATCATACGTTTAAATTTTATTAATTTATGAAAGTGAGGAATGGTACTTATGAAGAACGGCATTTTCAAACGCTTTCTGAGTACGGCTGTTGCAGGATTTCTTGCTGTGACATCGACTCCGTTCATCGCTAAGGAGATGAACGCAGATGCGGCAAAGATGCTTCAGACAAGTCCGAGTCATACTCAGGATACCGGCTGGTACAACGATTACCACCACGAGATATGGCAGGCGGACACACCGAATTCGTCCACGATGACGTTATATGACGACGGCGGCGGATTCAGCACGAGCTGGAAGTGCGGACCAAACGGCTCGAAGGGCAACTTCCTTGCCCGCCGCGGACTTTACTACGGTCTCAACAACCCCAAGCACTGGCAGGATTACGGCGGATTCACCTGCGATTTCGACTGCAGCTGGTCAGCCGGCTCATCGGGCAACTCTCGTATTTGTATTTATGGCTGGACACAGAATCCTCTCGTTGAGTTCTACATCATCGAGGACTGGAAAAACTGGCGTCCTACATCGAACAACGCAAAGCAGGTAACTATCGACGGAAGCGTATACGACGTTTTCACGAATCCGATGAACTCCTACACGATTGAGGGCAACAAGGCGTTCACGCAGTATATCAGCGTTCGCCGCAATACAAGAACAAAGGGCAGAATAACCATATCTGACCACTTCAAGGCATGGGAATCTCTCGGCATGAAGATGGGCGGTCTCTACGAGGTAGCCTTCAACGTTGAGGGCTGGGAGAGCGACGGTCAGGCAGACGTAAAGCAGAACGTTATCAAGGAAGGCAAGCCTTCTGAAGAGACCACGACCGCACCTGCGGAGCCCCAGAAGGCTGACGCAAACGGAAACTTCTTCACAGAGGATTTCGACTCCGGAAAGGGCAATTTCACAGGCAGAGGCAACGCAACAGTTTCTACTGACAGCAAGAACTACTACGACGGCGGAAGCTCACTCAAGGTAACTGACAGAAGCTCTGAGTGGCACGGCGGTTCGATATCACTTGATTCATCGACGCTCGTTCCGGGTTCAACCTACAGCATCAGCGCGGCAGGTCTCCAGAAGAGCGGCTCGACAACCAACCTCAAGCTCACACTCGAGTATACCTCGGGCGGCAGTCAGGACTGGATGGAGATAGACACAGAAAGCGCTAAGAGCGGCGAGTGGACAAAGCTCGAGAACACAAAGTTCACAGTTCCCTCAGGTGCTTCCGGAATGTCGATATACATCGAAGCTCCCGACAGCCTCACAGATCTCTGGCTCGATTCATTCAAGATATCGGAAGAGGGTAAGACTTCTTCCGTAGTAACAGGCGGCGGCACAGTTGACGCATCTGCACCTGTTACGACAACAACATCGCCCAAATCTGACCCGAATCCTGTAAACGTATCAGGAATTGCAGGACATCAGAACAACAACTACACCTACGACCCGAACGGCACAGGCTTAAAGGATTACTACGGCAAGTGCTTCCGTGTTGGTACAGCAGTAAGTGCATTCAACATTCAGAATCAGGGCGTTCAGCAGTTCATCAAGCAGAACTTCAACTCCATCACTTGTGAGAACGAGATGAAGCCTGATACTATCTGCGACAGAAGCCGTTCATCGGGCGACAACATCGCTATCAACCTTTCAAAGGCAGCCCCTATCCTCAAGTTCTGCGAGCAGAACGGCATCGGACTCCGCGGACATACATTCGTATGGTATTCGCAGACTCCCGGCTGGATATTCAGAGAGAACTTCAGCGACAACGGCGCAATGGTATCTCCCGAGCGCATGAACAAGCGTCTCGAGAGCATGATAAAGAACACATTCGACACACTCAAGAGAGACTATCCTAATCTTCAGGTATACTCCTACGACGTATGCAACGAGCTGTTCAAGAACGACGGCGGCGGATTCCGCGGCGACGGCGGCGAGTATTCCAACTGGTGGAGCTGCTACAAGAGCGACCAGTTCGTTATCAACGCATTCAAGTATGCAAGAAAGTACGCTCCCGAGGGCTGCAAGCTCTACATGAACGACTACAACGAGTACTTCGAGATAAAGGCAGACGACCTCTACAACATGGCTAAGAAGATACAGGCAGAGGGCGACTATATCGACGGTATCGGAATGCAGTCACATATGCACGCAGTTGACTTCGGTAAAACAGGAAGCGCAACAGAATCAAAGGATAAGCAGTTCGCAACATATGCAGGCACTATCGACAAGTTCAACAGCCTCGGACTCGATGTACAGATAACCGAGCTCGACGTTACAAACTGCGCAGACCAGAAGGGTGCTGACCTCTTTGTTGACATTTTCAGACAGGCAGCTATCCGCCACAATAATATCTCAAGCCTTACACTCTGGGGTCACTGCGACTCAGCAAGCTGGAGAAATTCTTACAGCGACGGCGGCAAGCCCCTTCCTTTCGATTCAAACTGCAAGCCCAAGAGCTTCTACAGCGACATCATAGCTATCCCCGCAAAGGTTTTAGCTGATGAGCAGAAGGCAACTACTACCACGACAACGACGACAACAACTACTACAACCACAACAACTACTACGACTACAGCTTCGACCACGACAACCGCGACAACCACCACAACACCTGTCAAGGTGAAGTACGGCGATGTTAACCTCGACGGCGGCGTATCAGTTGCCGACGCAGTAGCGATACTCCAGTACCTCGGAAACAAGGACAAGTATTCGCTCAGCGACGAGGCAAAGACAAATGCTGACGTATATAATACCGGCGACGGCATCACTCCGAACGATGCATTGACGATACAGAAATATGATGCCGGTATCGTCAAGTCGCTCCCGCAGAAGTAAAGCGGAAATGCGGTAAAAATTTCAAGCTCCCGAAGGCATAACGCTTTCGGGAGCTTTTTTGCATCGCCATATAAAAATAAAATTACAAATTAACATAAAATTCAATAAATGCATTTTGCCGAAATTATTGACAAATAACTGCTCATATTGTATAGTTATCTTGTAAGTATATGTGCGGTTTCTGCCGCTGTCGGGTGTTCTGCACTGCGCCCGGCTGCCGTATCGTTATGCGAAAGGAGGCTTTGACATGAACGTTCCGAATGACCCTGCAATACTTCTCAGCTTTGTGAATACCAAACTCAGGGACGAGTTTCCGAGCCTTGACGAGCTCTCAAAAGCGCTCTGCATTTCCGCTGACGATATCGAGTCGAAACTGGCAGGAATAGGATATTTCTACAATAAAGAAAGAAACTGCTTCGCTTGACGTTAACGTCAGAATGGGAGGAAAAATGAAAAAATCCATGAAAAGCGCTGCCGCTGTGATATCTGCGGCGGTAATTTCGGTATGCTCTTCTGCGAGTATGTTCGCTTTGGCGGCTGATACTGAGGAGCAGCACGAAGTAACCATCAAATTCGACATCACCGAGGATATGACGCCTTCAAAGACCACTGATATGTCGCTCTTTGAGGACAAGACATACACCGAAAAGAATATCACTATCCCCGCGGGATATTTCAGCAAGTCCGGAGTTACCTTCTCTGGCTGGACTGTTGACGGAGTTATAGGCTATACTGCCGGAACATACTTTGCGATACCGCAGGATGTTGATGAAGTTGTTTTCAAGCCCTGCTGGGTCAATACAAAGGCGGCTCCGCATACAGTAACGTATAACTTTGAATACGAGGGCGAAGAGCTTGAAAAGCCCGATTATTTTGAAGATGTGAAGTATTCGGCAAACGAGATATTCTCTCCTGAGTATGCAATGCTGCAATATGAGAACGTTGCATCACGCGGACTTACTGACGGTGAGAGGGTATTTGAACTCGGAGAAAAAATCGTAATGCCAGACCACGACCTTGTGCTCTATCCGGTTTTCTTCAAGAGGATAAACCTCACATATTATGCCGGCGACGTTGACCGTCTCAACGGCAATACAAGCTTCACATACAAGAGAAACGAGGGCTCGTCTGACGAGCTTGCAGCCAAGGACAGATTCTCACGCGACGGATTTACTCTTACTGGCTGGAAGTCGAGCATTGACGGAAAGGTATATTCGACCGGTCAGACAGTCGTATTCCCGAGTGAAGATGTAACATTTACAGCTGTATGGACTCCCGACGAGTACAATGTAGTATTTATCCCCGGCAACGGCGGAACAAGCATTAAGGTGCCGGGCGTTACAGACTCTGAGATAGTATGTCCCGAGCCGGGCATCACGGTTTCCGGCAAGTATTTTGCTGGCTGGAAGGACAGTGGAGGCAAGCTGTATCAGGCTGGCGAAAAGTACATGATACGCGGAGCAAAGCCGGGTCTTGGCATAAGCCTCAAGGCTGTATGGAACGACGGCGAAGCTCCTACAACTCAGCCGGCTGTTGATATCAAGCCCATGCTCGGAGATGTTAACGGCGACGAGAACGTAACCGTTGCAGACGCAGTAGCGATACTTCAGTTTATCGGCAACCGCGACAAGTACCAGCTCAGCGAGCAGGCGAAGAAGAACGCAGATGTTGACGGAGTTGAAGGACTCACACCCAACGACGCGCTCACGATACAGAAGCTTGATGCAAAGATAATCGACAAATTCCCCGCAGCGGAATAATAGCAAAAAGCCCGAAAGCAATGCTTTCGGGCTTTGTTTATTCTTTGCTATTGTCGTCTTTTTCGTCTTTGTTTTTTTCTTTTCTGATTTGAGCACAAACTTTATCTGATCTTTTCCGCCGGAAATAATTCCGAAGCAGGGACCCAATGCAAGTCCTATGCACATACCTAATATAAGGTTATCGATCAGCAATCCGAAGCAGATACCCAGCGCCAAGCCGATACACATACCTAATCCAATATTGCTGTCTTGCTTTTTTTCGTCCTTTTGGCTGTTTTCATCGTTTGTGTCCGGAACATTGTTCTCGGTGTTCTTCTCGTTATTCTCGTCCGTGCTTCAAACCTCACGTTGTTTAAAATACTGCTTTCTTTATCATTGCGAGCTCTTCGAGGTCAAGGCAGTGCTTGAAATCGCCGTCGTGCATTACTGCAAGGAGCTCATCTATCTCAGCCCAGCACACGTCCGATACCTCGGCGGACTGGAGCACCAGCCTGTCGGCGTCGACTTCCTCGCGGCAGAGATATATAGCGCGGAGCTCGTTATCGTTGATATCGCCGCTGATGTACTGATTCCGGTGCAGACCTATCAGCTCGAGGCGGCTTCCGTGGATTTTAAGACCGAGCTCTTCTGCGGTCTCGCGGACAGCAGTGCTGCGGAATTCTTCTCCCTGAGCAACGTGTCCGGCAGCAGAAACGTCGTAGCAGTCGGGGTGGATATTCTTATCGTGCGAGCGTTTTTGCAGAAGCACATAAATGCCCATATCCTTGCGTTTGATTATCCATATATGAACGGCGGGGTGGAGCTCGCCGTCGCGGTGTACGAGGCTTCTTGGCTTTGCCACGGAGGTGAGCCTTGCCTCAGAGTCGATGAGGTTGAGGAATTCGTCCTCGATAATTTCCATAGAGATGTGCGGATTATTCTTCCCGCATTCTGAAAAGACCTCTGCCGCTTCGGAGACTGCGGCATTTTCGGTATCCTCGCTTGAAACGTAGAGACGGAAGCAAACGTCATCGCTGATGTTCATAAGGGCACCTGTGAGCTCGTCACTGCCGGATACGCAGGTATTTCCGAGCTTTTTAGCTATCTCGGAGTAGATATCCTCGCGGGTGGAAAGCTTATTAAGATATATCTCAGTCTTATCCATAAAAAACGCTCCTGTTCAAAAGCTGTGTTACGCGACTGTAATTATATACCCTTTGTCGTAAAATGTCAATGCTTTTCGGAAATAATCAAAAATTATAAACAAACTTATTTGATATGGTAGCCCATTGCCTTGATGAGCGCGATATTCGTGCCGAGGTCATCGGTGACACTTATCATGTAAACGCAGGTCGTTCTGCCGTCTTTAACGAGGCTTGCCTCAGCGATAAGGCGCTTGCCCTTGACGGGGGAGAGGTACGAGATATCGCAGTTGAGAGCAACTGTGCGGTCACCCTGCCAGTTAGAAGCAACAGCGAATGCGAAATCGGCGAGAGTGAAGTGGACTCCGCCCATAACGCCGCCCATTGCGTTTTTGTGGCGCTCATCGAGGAGGACGCTGCACTTTGCGGAGTGGTCGCCTATCTCGTCGATGACCATTCCGGCGTCGGAAGCGAACTTATCGCCCTTGAAAAAATCTCTTACTTCTTCGATAGTGTTCATGGATATTCTTCCTTTCAGTTCATGTTATCCGGACAAAAGACGCCGAGGACGCCTTCCCCTACAGAAAATACAGTTGTAGGAGCTGGCGCCCTCGACAGCCCGTATATATCAGGTCAGTTTCTTATCTGTTTTGCGACAACGCTCTCGCCGCAGTATATCTCGCGGAGCTTGGGCTTTTCTATCTTGCCGGTGGGGTTTCTCGGAACATCGGCAAAGATTATCTTGTGCGGACGCTTATAGCGCGGCATTTTCTGACAGAATGCATTGATATCGTCCTCGGTGCAGGTCATGCCTTCCTTTATGGATATAACAGCGGCAGCTATTTCGCCGAGACGCTTGTCCGGCAGACCGATAACAGCAACGTCCTTGACAGCGGGATGAGCTCTGAGGAAGTCCTCTATCTGAACGGGGTAGAGGTTCTCGCCGCCGCTGATGATAACGTCCTTTTTGCGGTCAACGAGGTAGATGAAGCCGTCCTCGTCCTCCTGAGCCATATCTCCGGTGAGGAGCCAGCCGTCCTTGAGGGTTTCGGCAGTAGCCTTTTCGTCGCGGTAGTAGCAGGTCATAACGCCGGGACCCTTTACGTAGAGCTCGCCAACCTGACCGCGCTCGACTGTATTGCCGTGCTCGTCGGCTATCTTGACCTCCCAGCCGAAGCCAGCCTTGCCGATAGCGCCTACCTTATGGATATTTTCAACTCCGAGGTGAACACAGCCGGGACCTATCGACTCGCTGAGTCCGTAGTTGGTGTCGTACTGATGATTTGGGAAATGCTCCTTCCAGCGCGCGATGAGCGAGGGCGGAACAGGCTGAGCGCCGATGTGCATGAGTCTCCACTGTGAGAGGTCATACTGTGAAACGTTGATATCTCCGCGGTCGATAGCGTCGAGTATATCCTGGGCCCACGGAACGAGGAGCCAGACTATAGTGCAGAGCTCGTTCGATACAGTCTCGATGATGGTCTTGGGCTTTATGCCTTTGAGAAGAACAGCCTTGCTTCCGGACTGGAGACTGCCGAACCAGTGCATTTTAGCTCCGGTGTGGTAGAGGGGCGGAATGCAGAGGAAAACGTCGTCACGGGTCTGACCGTGGTGATTCTGCTCGCACTTAGCCGAGTGGACGAGACTGCGGTGCTTGTGGAGGATAGCCTTGGGGAATCCGGTAGTTCCGGACGAGAAGTAGATAGCCGCGTCGTCGTCGTCGGTGAGCTTGATATCGGGAGCCTCGCCGGAGCAGTTAGCAACGTTGCTGTCGTAGTGCTCGGCAAATGAGGGACATCCCTCTCCAACGTAGAAGAGGAGGCGGTTCTTGCTGATATCTTCAGCGATCTCCTCGACTCTGCCAATGAACTCGGGACCGAACATGAGGATATCCACCTCAGCGAGGTCGAGACAGTATTTTATCTCATCGGAGGTATATCTGTAGTTGAGCGGAACAGCAAGTGCTCCGGTCTTGAGGATACCGAAGTAGATAGGTAGCCATTCAAGGCAGTTCATGAGCAGGATACCTACCTTGTCGCCCTTCTGTACTCCGCGTGAGAGGAGCATATTTGCGAAGCGGTTAGCCTTTTCGTCGAAGACCTTCCATGTTATCTCGCGGCGGTAGTGGCACTCGGGATTAGTCTCGATGAGGTCATATTCCTTCCATGTTTTGCGGCGGACTTCGGTTATTTCGGGATTGACCTCGACGAGGGCAACATCGTTGCCGTAGAGGTCAGCGTTTCTTTCGAGTAGTTCTGTAATAGGCATTGTGAAAACTGTCCTTTCTGTCAGCTTTTGTATGAAAAAGCATAAAAGCTGTAAAGTCATATAGTATCATTTTAACACAAAAAAGCCAAAAAGTAAATAGTAATTCTACCAACATTTTGTACAAAAAAACGATTGCCGAGATGTGCATATTTCCGATTTTTATTTTATTCATATATAGCACTTTTATTGCCGCGATAAAAGTGCTATAATTTAATTACAGCTAACACCAGATTTTATGAAGAATTGTCAAAAGGCTTCACGATACAACGAAGGAACGGAGAATGCGTATGGAAGATATCATCAATATTGCCGTATATGTTGCAGGTCTTGACGAGGAGTATCAGAACAACATAATCACCGGTATCAACGAATTTGCACGCGCCCACAATATAAACGTGTCATATTTTGCCGCATACGGAGGAATGCTCGACAGCAGGATATTCGACATAGGCGAATACAGTATGTATAATCTCGCCGATATTTCGTTTTTTGACGGCGTTATACTCATGACGAATACTATAAACGACGAAAACGTAAAGGCTCGTATAGCAAAGCGGGTCATAGAAGCGGAAGTGCCTGCTGTTATTTTTGACTGCGACGACTATCCCGAGATGTACAATATCAGCATCGACAACACCGCCGCCATGCGGAATATGGTGCGTCATGTCATAACCGAGCACGGAGCAAAGGTGCTGAATTATATATCCGGACCCATGTCAAATCCGGAGGCTGTCGCACGACTTGAAGCCTTCCGCGAGGTAATGGAGGAAAATGGACTGGCTGTTGAGGATGGACGCGTTTTCTACGGCGAATTCCGTTCCTACGACGGAAAAGCAGCGATAGAGCAGTATGTCGAGTCGGGAATAGCGCTGCCTGATGCGTTCATATGTGCTAATGACGCAATGGCGCTTGCAGCGGTGAGCACTCTTGAAAAATACGGATACAAGGTACCTGACGATGTTATCGTCACGGGCTTTGACAATACATACAGTGCGAGAAACAACTGTCCCGCGCTCACGTCGGTAAAGCGACCGCTTGAAAAGGTCGGAAGCGCCGCCTGCAAGCTGCTTTATGACATCTTTAACGGCGAAGAGCCGGTCATTGAGAAAATGGAGGCGGAATGCGTATTCACCGAGAGCTGCGGCTGTAAGAGAAGTGACGATAACGACTACGAAGCCTTCAGTACTTACAGAAAGCGTACTCACAAGCAGATAGAGCGCTCCAACGACGACCTGCACAAGCTGAATATGCTCACGGCGAAGCTCGCCGAGACCGAGAATACTGACGACACATTTGCGGTGATACGTGATTTTGTTGCCGGACTCGGCTGCGATAGATTTGCGCTGTGCCTTACTGACGACTGGGAGGACCAGATATCGAGTACAATGCTCAATCACGAATTTGACGGCTGCTTATTTGCTCCGCTTGTATGGAGCAATGGCGAGACGACCTGTGTTGAATACTTTTCCTCGTTCGACGTCTATCCCGAGCCGCTTAATACAGGCGGCAACATAAGTTACTTCCTGCCGCTCCACTTCAAGGAGAGGGTACTCGGCTATTTTATAATCACGAACAGCGATTTCCCGATAACGAATCTGCTTTGTCATACATTCTCGATGAATATCAGCAACTCGCTCGAGAATCTGCGCAAGCTCTCGCATATCAACAAGGCAATGGAGGAGCTCAACCGTCTCTATGTCATCGACCCGCTGTGCAGTGTTTACAACCGCAACGGATTCATGAAGCTTGCGGACGACCTTTTCCGTACCTGCGCGAATGAAAAGAAGCGCGTGATGCTCACATTCATCGACATGGACGGACTCAAATTCATCAATGATAACTACGGTCACAACGAGGGAGATTTCGCGATACAGCGTCTTGCTGACGTTATCAAGGAGTGTGTCCGCCGCGACAGCATATGTGCCCGATTTGGCGGAGACGAGTTCGTGGTATTTGACAGAAAGGCTTCACCGAACGACGGAAAAGCGCTTGAAAAGCGTATAAACGCAAAGCTTGAAAATTTGAACAACATCATAGGCAAGCCGTACAAGATATCCGCGAGTCTGGGCTGCATTGCAGCTATTCCGGGCGAAAATGATACGCTTTACAGCATGATACATCAGGCGGACGAGCTCATGTACGAGGTCAAGAAGAAAAAGAAAAATTCCCGTGCGGGAACTGAATAACGGTAAAAAATCCCACTGTGAATCACAGTGGGATTTTGTTTAGGCAATACCGCACAAAGACGTCAGGCGGTCTTTGTGCGGTGTTGCCTTTAGTTCATGATAAAGCAAATCAGCTTCCGGAGCAGTACGACATCATATACGTCGATGACATTATCGTCGTTCATATCTCCCGCGAGTCCGACAGGCTTGCCGCCGAGTACATGATTAGCAACAGCGACGAGGTCTGCTACAGAAACTGTACCGTCCTCATTCGCATCACCGCGGAGCTTCTGCGGCGGAGCTGTGGTAGTAGTTGACGTTGTTGTTGAAGTTGCTGACGAAGTCGAAATCGTACTTGTAGTCGAGGTAGTAGTCGAAGATGTTGAGGTCGTAGTTGAAGTAGTTGTTGACGTTGTGGCAGAAGTTGTGGTGGTAGTAGTCGTAGTCGTTTTTGTAGTTGTAGTGGTGGTTGTAGTAGTGGTAGTTGATGTGGTAGTCGGCTTGGTCGTAGTCGATGTTGTAGCAGTTGATGTAGTAGTCGGTTTCGAGGTAGTAGTGGAGGTCGTGGAGGTGGTCGTGGTCGTGGAAGTAGTTGTAGTAGTCGTTGTCGTTGTTGATGTGGTAGTTGAAGTTGTAGAGGTTGTAGTTATCGGGACTGAATTGAGCGGGTCATAATTCTCCTTAGCGATCGTGGGATAGACGAAATGAGCCGGACCGTAATCGGTGCTTTCGGTGTGTTCCTTGAAGAAGGAATCCGAGCCCTTCAGGAAGAAGGAGTAGACCATTTCGTAGCCGTAGTCGCCGTCGTAATCGTCCCAAGTAACGTCCATGCCGTACCATTCGCCGTCGTCCATCTGAACGTAATTCCACATATGAGCGGAGCGGTTTTCCTCGTCATAGTTTCCGAAAATGCAGACGCAGGGGATACCGAGGCGGTCGCAGATGAGCTTGAAGGCCTTGGAATAGCCCTCGCACACAACACCGGGCTCAACGAGTGCGCCGAGACACGAGCCCGAGAATTTGGCTTCGGTGTCGTAGTATGTGAAGCTTGCGATAGTATCGTGGATGCATTTTACCTGTTCAAAGCGGGTATTGCCGGTAACTTCAAAGTTCTCGACAGCCTCCTCGAGCTTGTCCTTGTACTCGAAAACCTCATCAAACGAGGAGAAACCGGGGTAGCAGGCAGGGTCGAGGGTGAGCTGTTTTACCGTATATGTATACTTTCTTGACATGAACTTGCGCGACTGCGAAACAGATTTTACGCCCACGAGGATATCGTCAGCATTGAGCCAGAAAATCTCCGGCATATCGAACGAAGCGCACTCGATTCCGCCGCGGCAGGCGCCGAAAACAGCGTTGAAGGCTTCCTCGGTGTTCATGTTGAAGTAGGACGATGAACTTTCAAAAACGAGCGGCTCCGGCAGTGTTATTGTTATCTCGTCGAGGCTTGGATTCACGAGATTCATCAAAGCCATATAGACAGCGGCGTTATTGTCGTCGAGGTAGTATCCGAGGTTGTACGCACCGTTTTCGTAGTTGAAATTTCCGCTGATATCAGCGGTGCCGGACATTTTAGCTTTTTCGACAGCGTCGCCGAAGTCGAAGGTCTCGCCATCGGTTGAAATCTCTACCGTGCCGTAGGTCAGTCCCTCTGCGGCAGAAGCGAGTGGGACTGCGGAAGTAAACAAAGCGGCTGATGTCAGAAGAGAAAACGCTGAACTGAGTAATTTTTTCATGATAATTCCTCCATTCTCATTATCAGTATCTTCCCATTTCCCGTTTATAAAATATCTATCTACAATATATTATATCAAAAGCAACCATTAAAGTCAAGGGATTAGGATAAAATTCATATATTTTTCACAAAGCCTGTCCGCGGTTCACGTACACATAGTTTCGATATATAGACATATTCCATTTGGAATATGCTGAAAACGCCAAAATTTTGGGATATAAAGCCATATTATTTGTTATCTTGTCTCTTGAAAAAGCTTCTGCGGTATGGTATACTGTTATTTGGCAGTCTGCGCACTGCGGCTGTCGGACGATAAGTATGATTTTGAAAGGTGAGATACCGGAAATGAATTTATCAGAAATGAACAAAGAGCAGCTTATCTCTTTCAAGAATGAAACAGAGGCTCTCTACAACGATTTCAAGGCTCAGGGGCTTTGTCTCAATATGTCAAGAGGAAATCCCTGCAAGGAGCAGCTCGAACTCAGCGTTTCCATGCTTGACGTTTTTGATGACGGAGATTTTGTCAGCGAGAACGGCATCGACGTAAGAAACTACGGTATGCTTGACGGCATTCCCGAGGCTAAGAAGCTCTTCTCTGATATGATAGGCGTTGAGGACGACGAGGTCATCATTTTCGGAAATTCAAGCCTTAATTCAATGTACTGGACAATTCAGATAGCATTTAATAAAGGACTTCTCGGCAATACACCGTGGTCCAAGCTCGACAAGGTAAAGTTCCTATGTCCTGTACCGGGCTACGACAGACATTTCAAGGTAACTGAATTTTTCGGCGTTGAGATGATAAATATCCCCATGACAGCGACAGGTCCGGATATGGACCTCATCGAGAAGCTCGTTGCTGAGGACGATGAGATAAAGGGCATCTGGTGTGTACCGCAGTATTCAAATCCCGACGGTATCAGCTACAGCGACGACACTGTACGCCGCTTTGCAAATCTCAGACCCAAGGCAAAGGACTTCCGCATTTTCTGGGATAACGCTTACTGTATCCACCACCTCACTGATGACCCGAAGCCCATTCTCAATATTCTTGACGAAGCGAAGAAGGCTGACAACGAGAACATCGTATACATCTTCGGTTCGACTTCAAAGGTAACATTCCCGGGCGCAGGAGTTGCCGTAATGGGCGCAAGCAAGGAGAACGTAGCCGAGCTCAAGAAGTTCCTCGGCATCAGCATCATCAGCTACGACAAGATGAATCAGCTCCGCCACGTTAAATTCTTTGGCACATTTGCTAATATGCAGGAGCACATGAAGAAGCACAAGGCGATAATCGCTCCGAAATTCGAGCTTGTATGCAATATGCTCGACAAGGAGATAGCTCCGCTCGGAATAGGCGAGTGGACAGAGCCGGCAGGCGGCTACTTTGTATCGTTCAACGCACTTAACGGCTGTGCAAAGCGCATCGTTAAGCTCTGCGCCGACGCAGGAGTAACTCTCACGAATGCCGGAGCGACCTTCCCGTACGGAGTTGACCCCGACGACAAGAATATCCGTATCGCGCCTACATATCCCTCGATAGAGGACCTCGAAAAGGCGATGAAGCTGTTTGTTATCAGCGTAAAGCTTGCAAGCGCAGAGAAGCTTCTCCGCGAGATGAAATAAAGAATCAAGCCTCTCCGGTTGGAGAGGCTTTTTGTATCTGACAGCGGGCGATGTGTCCGCGGACAATATCGCAATATACCGCAATTGTACCGTTGAGCGAAAGCAGACTTTGTCTATTGTACAGAGTGAGCGAGGTCACGAGCGGCAACGTGGATCGGGGGCTCGGGGTGACTCCCCACAGTGTGGGGAGATGTCAGCGTAGCTGACAGAGGGGACGGGCTGTTCAGCTATGTCCCCCGGCGGGTCAAGGGCAGAGCCCTTGCTCAGCGGCAGCCATGAGGTATGGCGCAATGCCTTTGGCGTCGTTTTCGATTATGCGCTCGCTGAGGTAGTATTCAGCCGAGCCGTCACGGTTCTCAGCGCCGCCGAGACCGCCCATGAGACAGATATTTTTCAGCACAGGAACGTCGCCGCTGTAGATTATAAAGCGCTCAGTCACGGTTCCGAGAGCCCGCTTTCCGGCTTCGGCGATATCTGCGGGGACTATCCCGAGCCGGTGAGCTTTCAGAGCCGAGTACGCAAACAGGAGCGTCCCACTCGTTTCGCGGTAATTGCCTCCGAGCTCCGGACGTGCGGGAAGCTGCAAAAGCATACCGTCATCGGTCAGGCAGGCTTTGAGTGAATCGAGAAGCTGCCGGAGCATTTCCCTGCATTCGCTGTCGCCGGTGATTTCATACAGGTCAGCAAGTCCGGCGCAGAGCCAGCCATTCGAGCGGAGCCAGAATTCCGGCGAGAGACCTGTTTCGTGGTCAGCCCAGCACATATCCTTGCTTTCGCAGTAGCCGTGGTAGTAAAGACCAGTCGCTTTATCGCGCATGATATCGCGGATATTGCGCATCTGTGCGAGCGCGTCCGCGGTGCATGAGCAGTCGCCTGTAAATTCTCCATAAGCTGCAAGGAAGGGCAGAGCCATGTACGCTCCGTCGAGCCATACCTGCCGCGGATATATAGCCTTGTGCCAGAAATTTCCGCACGAGAGCCGCGGCTGATGCCGGAGCTGCTCCTCATAGAGCATACGTGCCGCGTTTGCATACATTTCTTTTCCGGTGAGCTGATACAGCCTCAGCAGGACATTTCCGCCGCAAATGCTGTCGAGGTTGTAGTCCTCGGTGCGGAGAGTGGGAATGCTTCCGTCAGCGCATACATAGCTGCCGATAAAGCGTTCAGCATACGCGAGGTATTCGGGATTATTCTCTGCATACATCAGCAGAGCGCGCATCATGCAGCAGTCCATATAGTTCCATTTCGGCTGTTTATGGAAGATATAGTTTTCGGTGTTCCACTTCGGCGAATATGGGTCGGAGGTGAGCACCATTTTTTCAATATAGTCAAGAGCTGTCCGCTCTGTTCTGGATAATTGTGTCATCCGGACAAGCCTCCTGCGGTTATACCGCTTATAAATTTTTTCTGAGCGGCGGCAAAAACCGCTATTGACGGGACAAGTCCTATCACGGACATTGCGATTATCTTACGCTGTTCGTAGCCGTTTCCTGTGCTGTCTGCGCAGAGGCGCAGTATCAGCGAGAGGGGATATCGCTCGACAGAGCTTATCATGATGAGCGGATTCAGGAAGTCGTTCATCGTCCACAGGAATGTGAAAACGGTTATAGAGACGATAGCGGGACGTATACACGGAACGAGTATATGCCACAATATCTGAAAGCTGTTGCAGCCGTCGATTCGGGCAGCCTCGTCGAACTCCTTAGGCACGCCGCGGAAGAACTGTACAAGCATGAACACGAAAGCACCCTCCGCAGCGAACAGCGCGGGCAGAGTGAGAGGTACATATGTGTCGAGGGCTCCGAGCTTGTTCCAGAGGGAATAAAGCGGCATTACAGTTACGATAGCGGGCATGAACATCGAACCCATGAGCAGGGCGAAAAACAGCTTTTTCAGCGGGAAATCGAACCGCGCGAAGCCGTATGCCACAAGAACCGACGACACGACTGCGAATGCAGTTTTCGGCAGTATTATCAGGAAGGTGTTCACGAAATAATGCCCCATAGAGTATGGAGTAACGGTCTGCCATGCGCGTTTGTAGACTGAGAGGTCGAAATGCCGCGGCATGAACCATATCGACGAGAAAATCTCGTCATTGTCCTTGAAGCTTGCTCCGACGAGCCACAGCAGAGGGTAGAGCATCACGACTGCGCAGGCGGTCATCAGCAGATAAAACGGGAATTTTTTCATACGTCGTCCTCCCTGTGTCTGCCTGTGACAGCAAAAAGGAGTGTCACTATCGCAGATATGAGCACGAAAAGCACCCATGAAACAGCGTTTGCATATCCGGCATTGTGATAGCGGAACATCTCGTCATATATCAGCATACCAATTGTGTAGGTACTCTTCATGGGACCTCCGCCGGTTATCATGTAGGGAGCGTTGAACTCCTGCATAGCAGCGATGACCTGCAAAACGAGGTTGAGGAAGATAACACGCTTTAAGAGAGGGAGGGTAATGCTGAAGAATCCTCTTATCCTGCCGCAGCCGTCTACGCGGGCGGCTTCGTGATATTCAGCCGGTATATCACGGAGGGCATTGAGGAAAAGTATCATTGCCGAGCCGAATTCCCACAGGCGCAGCAAAATGATAATAGCCATGGAATGAGCGGGTTCGCCGTACCAGCTTACGGGGTCGAGTCCCGCGAGACCGGTCACCTGTTCTGCGAGGCCGCCAGAAGTGAAGAGAAACTGCCACATGATAACTACCGCGAGGTTCGAGCCGAGTATCGACGGGATATAGAATATCGTCCTGTAAACGCCCATGCCCTTGAGCCCCATATTGAGGAGGAGGGCAGCAGCGAGGGATACCGCCAGCTTGAGCGGTACAAGAATTAGCGTATATCTCAGCGTTACCAATACGGAGTCTTTAAGCCCGTCGTTCCCGAGCATTTCCGCATAGTTCGACAGACCGGCAAAAGCCGGAGCATGAACGCCGTCATAGTCGGTAAGTCCGAGCGCGAAAGAAGCGCAGAACGGGTAGAGAGTAAAGGCTGCAAAGCCGATGATGAACGGCATAATAAGCAGCAGACCGGTATATTTCCCGACTCCGACAGGGTTGCGGTAGTTGTGTTTTTTCATTTTTTCACTTTCTCCAGATACGCGGAAACAGACTTGTAAAGCTCATGAGCCGCCGCGGAGGTATCCATTTTGCCGTAAGAGACCTTTTCAATGGCGTCGTTGTAGAATTCCTTCATGCGTGACATCTCCATATACGGGCTTATCGTCACCGTATCGAGATTTTCGAGCATTTCATCGTTGTCATGAGCAAGTCCGGAGAGAAGGTCGTTTGCCTCGAGAGCTTCCTCCGCGCAGCGCGAAGCGGGTATTCCGCGCGTAGTGCCGAGTATCTTTGCACATTCCTCGTTATTCAGCAGGAAATCAAGAAATTCAGCAGCCTCATCGGGATATTTTGTATCCTTAGAAACGGCATACATCACTGACGGCTTCACCATCCAGCCGCCTGATTTTCCGCTGTTGTCGCTGAGCATCTGTCCTGCTTCGAGCGTTCCCGCGGGCAGAGCCAGTTCGTATTTGCCTACAGAGCTTCCCCATTCGAGCACTCCCGCGACCTCACCGCTGATGAATGCGGGAGACTGATAGAGTGCAGAGCTTCCGTCCTCGTCGGAGCGTGTTTTAACAGAGCGGATAACGTTTTCGTCCTCGAGCTTTTTGTAGAAGTCGAGTGCCATGCGGAAGTCGTCCTCGTTGAAACCGAGAGTACCGTCCATGTCGATGAAGGTTTTCCCCGTCTGCTGCTGAACGTAAACGACAGCGAGATACCACGCCGTGCCGCCGGACTGTATATCGAGGTCGAGAGGATAAACGCCTTTGCTGCTCATGGTATTTCCGAGAGCAAAGAGCTCGTCCCACGTAGAGGGATAATCCGCGCCGAGGCGCTTATACACCTCAGAATTGTAGAATAATCCTCTTCCGCTGACTGAAACTGTCACAGCGTTGAGCTTATCGTTCATTCTGCCGAAAGAGAGGGTCTCGACGTCGAACTGTGAGAAGTCGATATAGTCTCCGAGTGTGTCGAGGTCGTAGAAACCGTTTCCGTCGGGCGAAAAGGTAACGAGCCAGTCGTAGTTTATCTGCATGATATCGGGAGCAGTGCCGCCGCTTATCTGCGAGCTTACCTTTTCGGTCCAGCCGTCCCAGCCGCCGTATTCGGGAGCGATGATGATATCGGGGTGAAGCTTTCCCCATAGTTCCAGAGCTTCAAGAGTTGCCTCGTGACGGTCATCGCCGCCCCACCATGAGAAGCGGAGCGTACATTTATCGAGCTTGCCGTCGGGCGAAGTTATTTCTGCGGAGCCTTTTCCGCAGGCAGAAAGAGTTGCTATGCAGCCGGCTGCTGCAATAAAGAGTTTTAACTTTTTCATGATCTCTTTCCTCAAATATAATGATATTAAAAACATTATAGCATATTTTTTTATAAAAGGCAACAAAAAAATCCGGAAGCCGACAAGAGTATCTCTCATAGGCTTCCGGATATGTTCATGGAGCATATCTGAGCCGGAGCTCAGACAACGCCTGAGTTTTTCAATTTATTGATAACTCCCTGATAGGCAGTTCCCTGCGACATGACGAAAGGCTTTATGCCGAATGAAAAAAACGCGGTGAAAAGCTTTCTGAATCATGTGCAGATTTTTATTGCTTATATCTGAGTAAAGGCGGTTTGCAGTTTTTCTTATCCTGCCATTCATCTTGTCATCGACGGGCTCGCTGTTGAACGGGATATTAGATATTATACTTCCGCTCACGCGGCGAGCCGTTTATAATGACTATCTTCATTTCAGCACCCCCAGAAGCGGTAGAGCTCGAAATAGGAAACAGCACCGATACAAACAGCATTGCCGGCAATACTGAGGACATAGCGCGCGAGAGCGGGCTTGTTCTTTTTGGAGAACATACCGGCGAGAGCAGCTATTACAGCGGCACCGCAGGCAGCGAGACAAATAAGCTGTGCAATGCCGATGATAGCGGCAGGAGCAGCAGAGATACCGCCGGAAGAGTTGTTTGCCATCGTGAAAGCGGTAAGGAATAGCAAAACTGAGAGCAGTCTTGCGATCTGACCTGCGAGCATAGTTCCCGAGCCGGAATATTTTTTCCAGCGTTTTGTTCTGTACATTTTTATGCGTATGCGTATGAGGTAGAAAGCTGCCGCCGCGAATATCAGATACGCAGCGAGCAGGATTATTTTCGCAGCGTAGAAGCGGTCGCGGATATAGTCCCCACTTGGAAGCTGAATGGCGGTGATATTGCCACTTTCGTCTCTGACCTCACCGACGAGGGAAGCCATTCCGCCGCTTTTTATCTGATAAAGACCGTCGCCGATGCTTTCAACGCTGCCGAGGTCTTTTCCGCTGAATCCGCCTAAGTAGGGCATATAGCTGAACATACCGCGGTATGAGCTGCGTGTTCCGAGCCAGTAGCCGTCGAGCTTGTGGGTATCAGGATTTTTGGTGCCGTAGGTATCGGGCGAAAGAGCTCCGAACACGAACATGGGAGATTTTGCGAGATAGTCATTTCCGCGGGGCTCATTGACGAGAGCCACCAGACCGATCTTGGACTCGCGGTCAAAGATCATATTTGCCTGACCGGCATTAGTAGCTCCGCTGTGACCGACAACGCGGACAGCGTGTTCCTCGCTCCAGAAGCCGTGACAGCTCATCGGGATATCAGAATCGCCGTAGAAGCTTGTTCCCTCGAACATAAGCTCCTGAGTTTTCTTATTTTTGAAGAGGGGAGCGTCGTCATCGACAAAAGCCTGAGCGTATTTCATAAGGTCGCCGAGAGTACCTGTAGCCGCGCCTGCGGGATAAGCCGAGATATAGCTGAGCTTGTCACCATATGGTATCGCATTGCCCATAAAGAACTGATAGCTCTTGGTTTTGGGACGGTTCTCATAGACGAATCTGCAGTCGCTGTGAGTGGGATTTATGGAGGTATGCTCCATGCCGAGGGGCTCTAAGATATTCTTGTGGACGTACTTGCAGTAGTCCATGCCGCTGACGCATTCTACCACGTAACCCGCAACAGCCGCGCCGTAGTTGGAGTAGGTATAGTGTTCGCCGGGAGGATATATCTGAGCGGGCTCAATTGCCTGCAAAGCCTCTTTCAGCGTGGGGACCTCATTTTCTTTTTTTGTTTCAATGGGGCGGGTAGTTTCGCACCAGCCGGCGCTGTGGTTCATGAGCTCAGTCATAGTAATGGGCTCATCATAGGATAGATGCTGGAAGAAGCCGTCGGGGAGGTAATCACGTATATCCCTGTCGAGGTCGAGCTTACCCTCTTCCCAGAGCTGCATAGCGCTGACCCATACGAATGTTTTTGAGATGCTTCCCCACTCGTAGACGGAGTTTTCATCGGCGGGAGTTTTATTCTCCATGTCGGTATAGCCGTAATAGCCGGTGAGGAGAGTCTCATCGTCCTTGAAAACGGCTATCTCAGCGGAAGCGAAGAAATGCTCATCGCTTTCGACCTGAGCGACCTCGTCACCGGTCGAGAAGATATTATCGAGCGCGAATTTCACATCATTGACGGACATTCCGGAGGGCAGTACCTCTGAGGTATCCTTTTCATTTGCAGCGAAAGCAGAGGGGAATGCCGCCGCCGAGAGGATAAGTCCGGCGCCGAGAGCCGCTGTTGATTTTTTGATAAATTTTTTCATAGCTGTCCCTCCTTATATCTCCTTGTCCTCGTATTCCATGAGCGTACAGGCGTAGGAAAAAAGAGCCGAGAATACTGACAGAGTGAGCACTATCGCGCAGAATATCGAGCCGTTCATTATCTTCATAGTCTGAAGCAGAACAGCGATTATGGGCATAACGGCTGATTGAATGGGCAAAACGCCTGTAATAGTCATAGTTACAAAAACTATAGCTCCCAAAACTATCAAAGCTCCAAAGTAATCTTTAGTTTTCCAGCTTTTGATAGACTTTCCCATATCAAGTCCGAGCAGGATCTTTTTGCTGTCCCTGAAATATTTCCTGAGCGTTCCCGCGGCAAGATTGAGACTTACGGAGAACGAGCTGAAAAACATGATATTTTCGAGTCCCAAAGGAGTAAGATTGCTTCCGAACGCTTGGTTTATTTTTTTGAGATAGATGTCAAGCACATCAATGTCGCCCATTATCGTGCGGTATATGCCTATCTTAGCTGAAAGGAGCATAAGCAGGTATGAGACAAAGCTGACGATGACGAAAAGTCCGATAGTCATGATAAAGCGCGAGCGGACGAGTTCTTTCCTTTCAACGGGCATCACGCAGAACATTTTCTCGCTGTGGTATTTCTGTTCGTTAGCAAATATCATCGGGACGAACATACCTCCCATTACCAGCGGAGTGTAGATAAGGCCGGCTATGGGGTGAATGATGAAGCCGATACCGGTAAAGAACAGGAAAGACAGTATAAGTGTAGTCCGGAGACTGTTTTTGCCGCCGTTCATAGTGATGATATCGGCGCGGATAAGGTCAGTGATACGTTTAGTATTCATGATTTTCCTCCTTACAGCTCACGCTTGCTGATGGTTTTAGTTGTTATTTCGCCGAAAACGAAGCACATCACAGCAACTAAGACATTACAGCATACGCTTATGACGATGCACTTAGCTGTTGACATTTCAGTTATAGCGTCGAAGTTTATCATTGGCAGATAGCCTGCGACGGAAACAGTACCGTATCCGAAAAGAATGGCAATAGCTATGCCGAGAGTTACGAGCAGTATCTTCATCTCGTTTTCTCTGCCGAATATCTGACCCATCATTTCCATGTACAGGAACATGGTGCAGAAAACGGTCATAACGCCGACGCACATACCGAAGTTCATGAAAGAGCTGAACGAGAAGGTAGTTTTTGATACCTCAAAGAGCACAGAAGCGCTTTCCGGCAGATAGCGGTATAATTTCAGCAATATGGATATTACAGCCATTATCAGGGCGATGACCTCCAGTGCAAAGTGCGAAAGGAAGATGAAGGCAAAGCGTGCGCGTGTGATATTCTCACGCTTTACCGGAAGAATGCCGTAGAGCTTGTTGAAGTCGTTTTTATCAGCGGCTCCCTGAAGCGGGATAACGAATACCATAGCCACGAACATGATGTATGAGCTTCCGCCGGGAAATGCGAACAGGCATATCAAAGATACTAAAATTATAGTAAATACGGTTGCGGGGATAGCTGTAGCGGCGGATACGCGGTAATCGAACTTCATTATTTTAATTATGTCCTTCATGCTTATCCTCCTTTGCAATATAGACCAGTATCTCATCGATGCTTGCCTTTTCGTATTCGAGCGAAGCGGGAATGCCTGCGAGGTCGTCGGTCGCAATGAGAGCGTCGAAGCCGTTGCGGTAGTTATGGAAGCCTATCATCTTTTCCATAAGAGCGGGAGAAACGTCCTCAGCCGCGCCCTTGATAATGGCGTATTTCTCGATAAGCTCGTCTTTGAGACCGGTGAACCAGACTTTGCCGTTGTGAAGGATAGTGACGTAATCGGCGATCCTTTCAACATCGGCGGTGATGTGTGTGGAAAAGAGCACGCCGCGGCTCTCATTCTCGATGTATTCAGCGAGGATATCGAGGAGCTCGTCACGCGCAACGGGGTCGAGACCGCTTGTCGGCTCGTCGAGGATAATGAGCTCGGGCTTATGGGAGAGAGCTATAGCGATCATGAACTTCATCTTCATGCCCTTCGAGAATTCGCCTACCTTTTTATTGTCGGGCAGACCGAATTCCTTGATGCGGGCGGCATATTCCCTGCTGTCCCAGTCCTTGTAGAAGGGCTTGAGCTGTTGTTCTATCTGTTTAACGTTGAGGTGCTGAGCGAGGTAGAGGCTGTCGAAAACGACGCCGATGCGCTCCTTGATAGCGATACTGTCGTCAACGCTGTCGAGACCGAAAACGCTGATTTTTCCCGAGTCCTTATGCGCCATATTGAGTATCGAGCGGATAGTAGTTGTCTTGCCAGAGCCGTTCTGTCCGACGAAGCCCATGATATAGCCGCGCGGCAGTGAGAAGCTGACGTCTTTGAGCTCGAAGTCGTCATATTTTTTGCATAAGCCGTTTATCTCCAGAATATTCTCCATAATTAACCCTCCATGTATTTTTTGAATGCGGCGAGAATCTCATTGTCCGAAAGACCGGCATTTCTGCCGTTTGAGACGGCTTTCTCGAAGCCGTCCTCCATTTCAAAGAGCATACGCTCGTGCAGGAGCTCGTTATCGCGGGGAGCGACGAAGTAACCCTTTCCCGCCATAGAGATAATGAAGCCCTCGTCGGCGAGGTCGTTGTATACTCTTGTGGTAGTGATGACGCTGATTTTCAAATCGCGGGCGAGCTGACGTATAGACGGGAGCTGTTCCTCGGGAGCGAGGGCGCCGTCGAGTATCTGCGCCTTCATCTGCTGTTCTATCTGTTCATAGATAGGGAGTTCTGATTTGTTTTTTAAAATTATCTTCATGAAGTTTACCTCCGACATACTGTATATATCGTGCTATATACAGTATAGCAAGTATATACAGATTTGTCAATACCCAATTTTGAAATTTTTTATGAACAAAAAAATACCGCCTGTATTTGACTACAGACGGTATTGATATAGAAATATTTTTAGAGAAGGCTTAATAATTCATCGCGAACGCCGTCGAGGCGCTCATCAGTGAGACCAAAGTCCATTTTCTTATACGACCATGCACTTCTGCCGATGCCGTACTTCTCGAAAACGGAGTTGATAGTTTTGTACCATTTTACAGTGTCCTCAGCGGGAACGACGTCGATAACGCCGTATTCGCCGCAGTAGAGGTCTGCGCCGAACTCCTTAGCCTTAGCGATAGCAGTCGAGAAGAGGTTCTCGAAGTATTCAGCCGTGCATCCGCTGTCAGCGAACTTTATACGCTCCTTAGGGTCGATAGCGTCAGTCCAGTAAGCGCCCTGATGAGTGAACTTGAGGGGCTCGTAGCAATGCATATTGTAAATGACCTTGTCGTCGTAGGGCTTTTCGAGGAACTGAACGGTATCCGCGGAGTTATTATGATAGCTTCCTACGAGGATAAGTGTATCGGGAGCATATTTTCTGATGCGTGGGATACAGCGGCGGACAACATCGTTCCAAGTGTCGATGAACTTAGCGTCTGTGACCTCATTGAGGAGCTCGAACGCAACAAATTCATAATACTTGCCGTATCTTTTAGCCATTTCCTCCCAGAGGAGGATAAAGCGTTCCTGATACTCAGGGCTGTCGAAGAAGCCGCTCTCGTTCTCCGAGAAGTAATCGAACGAGAAACCGGCAGTCTTATGGAGGTCGAGAATTAGGTTCAGACCGTACTTCTTGCAGTATTCAACGGACTTATCGAGGTAACCGAAGCCCTCCTCGATATAAACGCCGTTGTCTTTTTCAATGATATTGTAGTCAAAGGGGATACGGACGTGGTCGAGCCCCCAGGAGGCAGCGACAGAGAAATCGTTTTCAGTGATGAAGGTGTCGAGATGCTCCTTTTCGTAATTACACTGTGAGAGCCAACCGCCGAAGTTGACGCCCTTATAAAAGCCTTTTTCCTTTAACATAGTGAGACCTCCCATGCTTTTTTTACAGTATAGCATTTTCTGTACTGAATGTATATCATTTTATTGATAAATATAGTATTTTTATGAATCGAAAAAGCACCATTTGAAATTAAATATAGTAATTTAATATCATTACTTGTCAAATACAGTGTTCTTTATTGTTTCATAGTTTACGTCAAAGTCGAGTACAAGAGCGTCTCCGCTTGCAGTGCTTTCGCCGTGGTAGGAATTCTCTATCGGAATCTGGAGCTGTTCGCGGTCATAGCCGAGGAGCAGGGGAGCACGCAGCGAGAGCAGGTAGAGCTCAGAGGTTTCCATATTTGTGGTGACATAGGGCATAACGTCGGATTTGAAGTTTGCGAGCTTGAACGGATTTGTTTTGAGCTTGTCCGTAACGAGACCGATAACACGGCGCTGACGTTCAGTACGCTCAAAGTCAGCATTTCCGACGTGGCGGATACGCGCATACGAGAGAGCCTGCTTGCCGCTGAGGTGGATATCCTTGCCGCCGCTGCTGAGGAGGTCAGCACGCGGGTCATCGCCCATGATGTCGTTTACTTCGGCTTCCATGATGACGTTGAGCTCCTGAGCCTCTTCGTCGGTGAGGTCAACGTCGATTCCGCCGACAGCGTCGACTATCTGCGCGAATGAGATAAAGTTGATAGAGACGTAATCGTCGATTTTAACGCCGAAATTATGCTCGATAGTGTCCATGAGGAGCTCGGCACCGCCGTAGGAATAAGCAGCGTTGAGCTTATCCCAGCCGTAGCCGGGGACTTCAACATAGCAGTCGCGCATGAACGAGGTAAGGCTCATTTCATTAGTTGCGCTGTTGAGTGAAACGAGTATCATCGAGTCGGAGCGTCCGCGGTCGTCGAGAGTACGTCCGTCAGTACCTATAACGAGCACGCTTGTAACGTAGCTCCGTGCGAGAGCGCCCGAAGTGCGGTTGCGTTCGCCGGTTTCCTGATAGTTCATCTTTTTGATGAGCGAGAGTGAAATGAAAGAGTAGATGCCGAAGAGGAGCAGAGCCAGTACAAGCAGAGTAATGATAAGTCTGCGGAAGAATTTTCCAACACCCGAACCGCTTTTCTGCTTGCGGGGTTTGCGCTGCGGAGGAGGTGCAGGACGTCTCTGGCGGTGGGGCTGCTGTCCGTCCGGACGCGGCTGACGTGGCTGTTCACGGTATTGTGGCTGCTGACCCTCACGTCGCGGCTGACGTGGCTGCTCGCGGTATTGGGGCTGACCCTCATAGTAGCCGCCCTGACGAGGCTGCTCGCGGTACTGAGGCTGCCCCTCGTAGTAGCCGCGCTGACGTGGCTGCTCGCGATACTGGGGCTGACCCTCGTAGTAACCGCCCTGACGTGGCTGCTCGCGGTACTGAGGCTGCCCCTCGTAGTATCCGCCCTGACGTGGCTGCTCGCGGTACTGGGGCTGACCCTCGTAGTAACCGCCCTGACGTGGCTGCTCGCGGTACTGAGGCTGACCATCGTGGTAGCCGTCCTGACGGGGCTGCTCGCGGTACTGGGACTGCCCCTCGTAGTATCCGCCCTGACGTGGCTGCTCGCGGTACTGGGACTGACCCTCGTAGTATCCGCCCTGACGTGGCTGCTCGCGGTACTGAGGCTGACCCTCGGGACGGTATTGCTCCCTCACTTCATGGGGGATATATGTAGTGCGTGTGTTCTGGTCATCGTAATTGCTGCGATGTCCGTTTTTATTTCTGTCGGACATTTTGTCGCTCCTTTCGCAAATCAAAGGACCCGAGCCTGCTCATTGCGATGCAGACGCAGGTCCGTAGGTTTATATCTTGCTTCTGCTGACGGCAAAATAGGTAAGACCGGCGCAGACGAGGTTATATATCAGCATTGCAGTTGCCGACATATAGATGTAATCGAACTCGAAAGCCTTTGATAGGATGAGCATCATCGAAAGACCGAATCCGAGCAGTATTGAAGCGGTCTGGACGATAAGACCGGTCGTTGCAGAGGAATGTATCGCCTTTATGCCGAGTATGAGCTGGGCAAATGAGGAGAATCTTCCCGTACAAGCCATGGAAGCGCTCAGGCGGACAGCCTTTTTTGTTTCGGCGTCGAAGTCCTCATACAGGCGCTTGGGGATAACTCTCACCATGCCGTTGGGGATACCGTAATACTTGCAAATGCTTGCCTGAGTGATGAAGTGGTCGGTGCTCTTGACGATGAGAAAGACCTTTTTCCTGACAAGCTTTGCGCTCCACTTCTTGACATTTCTGTCGGGGACTACGTCAACAACGAACATAGCCGCAAGATTGCCTGAAATCGAGAGATAGAGCGGGTCACGCCCCTCGGAGTATTCAGCCTCCTGAGCCTTTGAGGGGATACCCTCGATGTTATGGCTTGTCATGAGCTCGCGGTTTCCGAGGAGGATGCGGCGGTTGTTTATCCAGCCGCAGAGTCCGAGCTCCTCCTCTATCGAGAAGTTCTCGATAGGATAGAGCAGAGCCTCCTTGCCGGCGATAACATCGGTGAAGAGCTGCTGAAGCACGCTTCCCGCATGATGAGTGAGACTTGCCGCATCGAGGAGCGCTTCATCGAGCTTTGTATTCGAGAATACCTTTATTCCGCCGAGACGTACAGTATTCTCGGGGAAGAGAGTATTGCTCTCGACGAGCATAGAATTTGTATCATAGAGGTCGTCAACGCTCTGATAGCCGAGGAGAATGCCCTTGTTCTTGAGAGTGATATTGGATATCTTTTCAAGCGGGATATTCGCAACGAAGGGCAGAGCGATACACGAGCAGGCGCATATCAGCATACTGAATATCGAGAAGCCGAATGCGAGGGAGCTGGTCTTGAAGAATGAGCCTGTCCGGAAGAATGTCAGGAAAGCGGAAACGAGTGCCGAAGCGATGATGCACAGCGGAACAGATTTCCGGCAGTAGGCGTCAGTGATATCGGCGGAGTAGGAATAGCGCAGGAAATCGGTAAGGAAGTCGGTCCTGCGCATTGCCGCGAGTATCGGGAAATCTCCGAGAGTACCGCGTGTAAGGCGTTCAGCGCGTTCCTCGTCCTTGACGTAAACGACGGCGTGGCGGTCGAAATTCTGCGAGACGAACCTGAAATTGCGCTGAGCGCGTTTGATTATCAGGAGCTTGCCTATCGAGTTGGTAAGCATCGCGAATATGCCGACTGGCATATAGATGTGTATGAGCTCCTTCTGAGCCATATCCTTGCGCAGGAAGGCGGTAATTACCGAAAGGAGGCATACAAGCGCGGTAACTGCGGTGAGCGAATCGCTGTCCGCCTTGAAAGCGAAGAGGTTTTTCATGCCCTTGGTGATGACGGGGAGCGAATATAGTACCGCAAGGACTCCGAGTACAAGGTGAGTGATGAGGTAGGTGTTGATATTCTCTATTCGCAGAAAGTCGAGTATCGGCAGTCCGAAGCGGCTGCAAACAGTGATATACATACTCAGGAAAGCCGTCATTCCGAGCACGGCAGTCCTTGTAGAGATGATATTTTTCAGCTCGTAGATATCGCGTCCAACGTCCTGAACGTCGCCGTAGTAGTTGAAATCGACGATGCGCTTGGTGCGCTGGCTCTTGGACTTGATACGTGTTACCTCATCGGCGTCCTGAGTGATATGGACGTCGAGCGCACCGGCTTCGACCTCCTGACGCTCGCTGAGGTTTATGCTTGTCATTTCAGCGCGCGGAGCCGGTATCACGGGCTTTGAGGCTTCAACAGCGTCGGGCGAGGGAACGATATCGGTGATATACTTCTTGCCCTCCGGAGCTTCTATCTCGCTGAGTATTTCACGTCGGGTGCGTTTTTTCTTTTTGAACTCCGGCGGAGTGTACATATACTCGCCATCGGGAGTTTCCTTGCTGTAGGTATAGGAAGCTTTTTTGCGCTGACCGCGTTTCTTTTTCTTTTTCTGACGTTCAGCCTCGCGGGCTCTTGTGGAATCTGACATACGCCTTATTCTCGGAGTTTCGCCCATAGGAGCTATCTCGTCCGCGGAATAGGTTATCGCAGGAGTTTCCGTTTTAACCTCGCTCAGCCCTTCATTTCCGGCAAATCCGGTAGTTTTGCGCGAGAGGTCAGCAGGCTTGAATTCGTCCGCAGGAGCAGGCTTTTCAGCGGGCTCATCGAAGAGCTCGCGCCGCTCGTGTGAGACTGCTGTCGGCTTGGGCGCGGGAGGCTGTTTTACCGGGTCTGGCAGGGTCGTATTTATGACTTTCTGGGCGTCCAATCTGTCGATGTGAGCGGAGGAATCGTCAGTGCCGGCGGAATACTCTTTAAGAATATCCTCGACAGAGAATTTCTGTTCAGGCATTGCTACCTCCTTGCGAGCCGGCATTGCGCTGGCGGAGCACCTCGTACATGAAAATTCCGGCAGCAACGGAAGCGTTGAGGGAATTTATCCTGCCGAGCATGGGGAGTTTGACCATGAAGTCGCATTTTTTCTGGATAAGCTTGCTGATGCCGAAGCCCTCCGAGCCGATAACGAGACCGCAGCTTCCGGTAAAATCGGTAGAAGTGTAATCGCTTCCGGAGGCGTCAGTGCCGTATATCCAAACGCCGCGCTCCTTGAGCTCGTCAATTGCGGAGGCGAGGTTGGAAACTCTCGCAACGGGAACATAGCTTGCCGCGCCAGCCGAGGTCTTGAATACGGTAGCGTTTAGACCGGCGCTCCTGCGTTTTGGGATAATAACGCCGTCAGCGCCGGAGGTCTCGGCAGTACGGATAATAGCGCCGAGGTTGTGGGGGTCTTCTATCTCATCGCAGATGATGATGAAGGGGGGAGTGCCCTTTTTCTCAGAAACAGCGAGGATATCGTCGAGGCTGACGTATTCGCCGCAGGCACCGACAGCGACAACGCCCTGATGAGAAGCGCCGCCGGAGAGCTTTGAAAGCTTGGCGTCGATAGCGTCCTTGACGACGATGCCGTTTTCCTTGGCAAGCCTGCGGATAAGGTTAAGGCTTCCGCCGGAGCCGTCTATGTAGATAGTATCGAGGTTAGCTCCGGACTTGAGCGCCTCTATCACCGGATTCCTGCCGCAGATGATATCTTCAGCGGGAGCAGTGTTTTCGTATTTTTTTTCCATATTTCTCTTTCTGCGGGCGAAAAGCCCGGCTCCTTTTGTTCTTTTTCGTGTCATTTCCCTATAAAGGGTCACTTTACATTATAACATTTTACCCGCAGAATTACAAGTGTTCATATTATAAAATTAACGAAATCGGGCATAGTATTTTCTGTATACTTTATTAATGGTGAATATTTATTTTTGCGGCCTTGACAGAGCTCGCATTTGCAGTTGGGGACGATTGTCAAACGTCCGGAAGACTACCGCCTGAATTGTTACACGTCATTTATTGCTCAGCGGGAACTATGTCGATTACCGAGAGCTCGGGACGGTTAAAAATACGCGGTATAAATATCATTCGCGGAGGCTTTGCAAGACCGCGGCTGACGATCTGTACCGTACCGCCATAGCTTCGCTCACCGTTGGTAAAATCGGGAAAAATGCCTTGGTCGGGAGCGTAGAGTCCCTGCTCGAGGAGCTTAGGTATCCGCCACTGACCGCCGTGAGCGTGTCCGGAGAGGACGAGGTCAAAGCCTTTATCATAATTGGCACGCTCCTTCGTCACGGTATCAAGCTGTTCCGGCTGATGCAGGAGCAGAATATTGCACGTTTCCGGACGTTCTGTTTCGTATCTGAAGGGCTTATCAAGACTGATATAGCAGTTTTCAAGCTTATCTGGTCTGCCCTCCGCGTCAGAGACTCCGCAGACGCGGACAGCCTGACCGTTTGCAATAATATCGTCAGAGCTTCCTTCCGCGACGCCTATGCTTGCTTTGCCGCCGGCAGAGCGTACCGCCGAGAAGAATCTCTCGTAGTCATCGCGCATATACTCATGGTTTCCCGGCGAATAGGTACACGGATATTTTTCCGAAGCCTTGCCCATAAGCCGGAGAGCGGTAGTTGTTCCGCCGTGGAAGTCTATGACATCGCCGCCGAAAAGGACGATATCGGGTTCAGCCTCCTGAACCGCCTCCCATAGCTTGGAATTGTCCTTACCGCCGTATTTGCAGTTGTGCAGGTCAGAGATAAAGGCGATACGCACCGGTTTATCGACCTTTGCAGAGCTGACCGTATAGTATTCGGTCTCGAGGTGATTGCCGAGCAGGTTCATGACTATATTAAGCGCGACAGCCGCCGCGGCGAAAATCAGCAGTTTTTTCTTCTTGTCCATAATTTCGTCCTCCGATGACATAATTATATCATTGTTTTTACGAAAATGCAACAAAAAAAGCTCAGTAAAAACTGAGCTTTGAAGCTTAATCGTTCACTATCTGAGCATTTAGGAGTTGGCAGTATTTGTTTGTGCCCTCCGTATAGAAGTTGAATACACCGGTGACGGTTATCTCCTCGTTTATTTCGGGGTAGTCATCGGGATATTTTTTATCGCCGTCGAGGACGAATTCGATGCCCTGACTACAGCAAGCCATAGCGTCGGTGATAAGGACTGCGAAGTATTCCTTATTCGTTGCGGGGTCCTGATAATAGGCGAAAGGACCCTTGGCTTTAATCATTCTTCCCGTGTAGTCATCGGGATTATTTACCATATCGAATACCTGACCGTAAACTACGCTTGCGCTCATTGCCGAGAGGTCGAGCATTCCCTCATCGGAAACGCTTATTGGCTGAGTTTCAGCCGCAGTGGAAGTGGTTTCGGCCTGAGTGGAAGTCTCAGGCTCGGCGAGCTCAGCAGGGGACTTTGTCGGCTCCGAAGACGAAGCTGGAGCGTTTTCCTCTGCGATGCGGTCAACAGTTGAAGTATCGCCGCAGCCGCTCAACGCGATCAGAGCCGCAGCAGAAAAAGCGGCAATAATTTTTTTCATGCTCTTGACCTCCCTGTGAATGCAGATATTATCCAGAAAATGAAGAAAACAGTGATATCGGCTGAGACGATTGTCGAGCCGACGGGAGTTGAAGCGAGTATCGAGATGATGATACCGACAGCAGCGCATATCACTGAGATAATAGCCGAGCAGATGATAACGCCGCGGAAGCTCTTGAAAAGTCGCATAGCCGACAGAGCAGGGAAGATGATTAGCGCAGATATGAGCAGAGAGCCTACGAGGTTCATTGCAAGGACGATGATAAAGGCAGTGATAATGGCGATAAGCAGGTTATATGCGTCCGAGTTGATACCTGTCGCCTTAGAGAAGCTCTCGTCAAAGGTAACGCTGAATATCTTATTGTAAAAGACGATGAACATGGTGATAACGATGACAGCCATAATAATGCAGAGCCACACATCGAACGAGGTAAGCGTGAGAATAAGAGTCGAGCCGAAGAGGGTACTGCACACGTCCGAGCTTATATTAGAGGAAGTGGGGAACAGATTCATGAGCATATAGCCGACAGCGAGAGTACCGACGGATATCATCGCGACAGCCGCATCGCCCTTTATTTTAGTATTCTGTCCCGTCCGCAGGAGCAGTATCGCCGCGAGTATAGTTATCGGCAGGACGAGAGCCATATTGTTGGTGAGTCCGACTACCGAAGCGACAGCCATTGCGCCGAAAGCGACGTGTGAGAGACCGTCACCGATGAACGAGAAGCGCTTGAGTACGAGAGTAACGCCGAGCAGAGAAGAGCATATAGCGATAAGAACTCCGACTATGAAAGCGTTTCTCACGAACGGGT
>JAEEGL013459759.1_pt1 | contig 49623 bp, 45 predicted proteins | sample 9134231 | NCBI WGS metagenome assembly JAEEGL01 (sample SAMN16246548, study PRJNA631951) | gut metagenome | biome: gut microbiome; feature: rumen; material: fiber-attached | host: Bos | place: Iran: Karaj | collected 2018-10 | reverse complement strand
GAGCTCAACGGCAAACTCACCGGCATGAGCCTCCGCGTTCCCACCTCCGACGTCAGCTTCGTCGACCTCACCGTCGAGCTCGCGAAGGCTGCCACCTATGACGAGATCTGCGCTGCGATGAAGGAAGCTTCCGAAGGCGAACTCAAGGGCATCCTCGGCTACACCGACGAGGCCGTCGTCTCCACCGACTTCCGCAACGACGCCCGCACTTCCATCTTCGACGTGAAGGCCGGTATCCAGCTCGATCCCACTTTCGTCAAGGTCTGCGCCTGGTACGACAACGAATGGGGCTACAGCAACAAGGTCCTCGAGATGGCAAAGGTCATCATGAAGTAAGACCCGGCTGAAACAATGAAAAAACTCCCGGTATCCTAAAGGACGCCGGGAGCTTTTTTTATGCCTTCCGGGCTAGAGGTAGAATTCCTTCAGCGGCTGGTAGCCGAGTTCGGCCATCAGGGAGTCCCATTTCTTCGGGAGTTCGATCTTCACCGTTGCATATCCGCCGCCGGGCATGGTCTGGACCTTGTTGCGGGCTGCGTCGCCCGTGATGATGAAGGCTGTCATGCCCATACGCATCGTCGGGATGGTCATCTGCTCGGACTCGGGGGAGTCGTACCAGGGGGCGGTCGGGGTCATCTCCGCGCCCTCGGCCTTCCTGATATGGCCCTGGTACTGGCGGAGAGTATGCTCGCCCCCGTCCTTGGCGCTGCCGGGATTGGCGTAGTAATTGGCGAACGCGCGCTCCTTGACCGGACGGCGGGAATTCTTTATCAGGGCTTTCTCGAGGGCCTCGGGACTCTTGTACTTCTGCGCGAGGCACTCTGCCACGGGCTCGGTCATCAGGATGCTCCTGTAAGTGTACTGGCGCCCGCTTCCGAGGGCGAACTGGCAGCGCTCGCTGATGTCCCAGGCGAGCAGTTCCATGACTTTCTGCGGATCCGTAGTCGAAGGGGCCATGTTGTTGCCCCACAGGAGGGTCGATCCGGCTGTTATAGTGCTCTCGTTGAGGCCGAAGCCCTTGCGGACATGCCAGGGATTCCAGCCGACCCTCTTGCAGGCGGCGTCATCCTCGACCATGCACCAGGACATCGGGTAGCCGAAGGTGCCCATGCGGTCCTGCTTCACGTAATAGCCGCAAAGGTTCATCAGGGCGAGGTTCATGAAGCGTCCGATCGCGACGTTGGCAGCCTCGTTGATCTGGCCCTGGCCGCTGTCGATGCCGAGCTGGCGGGCTACCGGTCCGTTGATCCAGCTGTAGGGGACCCAGGCGTGCGTCGAGGCGAGGGTGCGGCGGAAATTGCCGTCCCCGAGGGCCTTCGTCATGGCTGTCAATATGGGCATGTACTCGGGCTTGCAGCCGGCCATCACGGCGTTGACGGCAACGTGCCAGGCCGTGGTGTTGCGGTGTGCGATAGGAAGGACGGCCACCGTTTCATCCCACTTGAGGTCGGTGTATCGGAGGAACTCGTTGACTCTCTCGAAGGTGGGCGGGATGAAAGGGAGGCCGTCGCTCCAGTTCATGTCTTTGAAATATGCGTCGATCTCGCCGAGGGTGCCGTAGAAGACGTCGTCGCGGATGTCGCCCCTCTCGGCCTTGACAGCCTTGGCGAACTCCTCGTCGGAGATGGGCGTCGTCAGCGCGTCCACGATCTGGGGCCACAGGACCTCGCGGGTGTTCTGGCGCAGTTGCTCCGGGGTATGCGTAGCGAAAGCGCCGGGATACTCGGCGACGCGAAGCACGGCGACCCCGTTGTTAAGCGCGGTGTAGCGCGCCTGGTCGGCGAATCCGGGGCCGGCAATGACCACCGCCGGAATGCCGGTGTACTCGGCCGCCAGGGCGGAGCCTGTCTCCTTCGGGGTGCACAGGCCGCAGCCTCCGTTACCGGAAATTACGGCATCTACGTGCATGGAACGGAGCTTTTCCTTGAATTCTTCCTGGGACTTGCGAGTGATGCCGGGGGCAGGGAAGGGGCCGGCGAATCCAATCTCGTCGAGCAGGATGACCTTTGCCTTGGGATAGTCCTCGAGGATCAGCTTCTTGATTTCGGGGTGAGTGATGTGGGTCATGAAACTGACGCCGACTACGGCTATGGTCTTGCCGTCGAGGGTGTTGAGCCTCGGGGCCTGCTTGATTGGCTCCACGGTGCCCCTGCCGACGGGGGAAACTACGGCAAAGCACGGTTCTGCCGGAGCCGCGGCGCTATGCGGGGCGGCGGTTTTCGGTGATTCGGACTTCGCGGCTGGCTGCTGTGCGGTTTCGGATTTCGCTGCGGGTTTTGCTGCCGCGGCCTTCGGGGCAGGCTGTGCTGCGGGAGCAGTCTTGGTTATTCCCTGGGCTGCTTCAGAGCGGCAAGTCTCGTCGCAAACCATCCTTTTGATCTGGGCGGGGCACAAGCCTGCTGCAAGGAGCAGGGCGGCTGTGAGAATGGCAATCTTCTTCATTTTTTCAACTTCTTTTGCCTATAAGACACCGGCAACCGGGAAAAGTTAATGAAAAAATTATTAACCTTGCAACAATTCTTGTGTCTATAGTATAGACGATGGAAAAAGAGAGGCTGACATTCGAGACTTTCACCGACCGGTATTACCAGAAGATCTACTGGTTCATCCGCCGTTCAGTCGTGGACCACGATGACGCGCAGGACATACTCCAGGAGAGCTTCATGAAGGCGTACAGGCACTTCTGGCAGCTGAGGGACCCTGCCTCGGCGCAGGCCTGGATATACAGGATCGCCACGAACGAGGTCAGCCGGTGGATGAAGAAGAAGTACGGCCGCGCGCGTGAGGAGCAGATCACCGAGGCCCTTGCCGCGACCCTTGCCGCCTCCGAGCACGTGGATCTTAAGAATGCGGAGGCCGTGGCGCTGCAGAAAGGGATGCTCGCCCTGTCGCCGCTGCAGAAGGAAGTGTTCTCGATGCGCTACTTCGACGACTTGAACTATGAACAGATTGCATATATAACAGGCTCGAAGGTGGAAACGCTCAAGGTGAGCTGGTCCCAGGCCAAAAAGATAATGATGGAATATGTCCAAGAATAATCCATACACCGTTCCGGACGGGTTCTTTGAAGAGGCCCGCGCGGACATCATGCGCGGTGCCGCGAAGATTCGCAGGCGCCGGATAGCCGTCGTCGGGGTCGCCGCTGCGACCCTTGCCGCGCTGCTGATCCTCCCGCTGCGCAGCGGCTCCTGGAAGATCCAGGAAGATGCGCAGTATTACGCCCAGCTGGCGGATGATTACGAATACGATTATTTCCTGCAAATCTTCGACTGAGATGAAAAAGATCATACTGACAACGGTTGCGGTACTGATGCTCCTTCCTCTTGCCCTGGTGGCGCAGAAAGGGGGGCACAGCCTCGAGCAGGTCGCCCGCTACAGGGCGGTGCAGATCTCCCGCCAGATGGGAATGAGCCGTGAGAAGGCAGCGGCATTCATCCCCGTCTATGAGGCCTTCCAACTCGAAACAGGCCGGCTGATGGCAGCTTCCAGGAAAGCCCGCGCCGTCTCCGTGGACACGGACGAACAGGCCGAAAAGCAGATTATCGCCGACTTCGCGACGAGCCGGTCAGTACTTGAGATAAGGGAGCGTTACTATCAGGAATTCAAGAAGATACTCACCCCGCTGGAGATACGCCAGATGTATGTCTGGGAAAAGAAGAATGCTCAGCGTTCGGTCGCAAAAAAGAATAAATGATATGAAAAGCAGGTTTTTGATTCTGGCGGTCGCGGTGGTCGCGGCTGTATCCTGCGCAGACGGGCGGAAGCCCCTCGTCGGCATCACCACCGGATGGAGCAGCGAGAGGATCACCGTGAAAGATACCTATGTCTGCGCCGTTCGCGAAGCGGGGGGAATCCCCGTCATTCTGCCTCCCGTCCGCTCCGCCTCCGAAGCGGAAGAAGCGCTCCGCAGCGTCCGTGCGGTGGTTTTCACCGGGGGCGAGGACATCGATCCCGTCCGTTACGGGGAAGAGGTGCTGAACGAAAGCGTGGAGGTCAACGGCCCGAGGGACACGAGCGACTTCCTGCTGGCCGTGGCGGCTCTCAGGATGAAAAAGCCGGTCCTTGCGATATGCCGCGGGGAGCAGCTGCTGAACGTGGCGCTCGGCGGGACCCTGTATCAGGACCTTCCGGTGCAGGCGCCCGGCCCCGTGGCCCACAGGCAGGATGCTCCGGCAAGCGAAGCTACGCACATAATCCATATTGAGAAGGAATCGCGCCTGCACTCGCTGACGGGCGTCGATTCGGCCATGGTGAACAGTTTCCATCATCAGGCCGTGAAGGATCCCGCTCCCGGGACGAAGGTCGTCGCTCGGGCTGCGGACGGCATTGTCGAAGGCTTCGAGAAGGGAGACATGATCTGCGTCCAGTTCCACCCCGAAGCCCTTGTCAAGGCTGGGGACAGGACCTTCCTGCCCCTGTTCGAGGACCTTGTCAGAAGGGCGCGGCGGGATTAGAAACGTCCGAGCCCGGCGATTGCGGCCTCGAGGGCTTCCACATTTTCTTCGGTGGTGGCCCAACTGGTGCAGAAGCGGACTGCGGTGTGCGCCTCGTCCGGTTTTTCCCATGCTTCGAATCCGAATTCTCCAGACAGGGCTTCGACGGCCCGGTCCGGAATGACCGGAAAGACCTGGTTGGTCTTGTTTTCCACGAGGAAGGAGGCTCCTGCTACCTTGAACGCCGCCCTTATCCTGTCGGCCAGGGCATCTGCGCGTGCGGCCAGCCCGAAGTACAGGCCGTTTTCCATCAGGGCCTCGAACTGGATGCCGAGAAGGCGTCCCTTGGCCAGCAGCCCTCCGTTCTGCTTGATATGGTAGCGGAAATCTTCCGCCAGGGCCTTGTTCCTGAACACCACGGCCTCTCCGAAGAGGGCTCCCTGCTTCGTGCCTCCGATGTAGAACACGTCGGTAAGCCGGGCTATATCCTTGAGGGTCAGGTCGCAGTCCTCCGCCGCCAGCCCGTAGCCGAGCCGTGCCCCGTCGATGAAAAGGGGGATGTTCCACTGCGAGCAGACATCATGCAGGGCCTCCAGTTCACGAAGGCTGTACAGGGTACCGAGTTCGGTGGGGAAGGAGATGTAAACCATTCCGGGCTTTATGCAATGCTCGCAGTTCGGATCGTCGCGGTGCGCTTCCAGGGCGGCACGTACCTGCCCGGCGCTGATCTTCCCGTCTTTGGGAGGCAGGGGGAGCGCCTTGTGGCCGGAATGCTCGACCGCTCCGGTCTCATGGACATTGATATGGCCGGAGCTTGCGCAGATGACGCCCTCGTGCGGGCGCAGCAGGGCCGAGATCACCGTGACATTGGTCTGGGTGCCGCCGGTGAGGAAATGTACCGGGGCGTCGGGAAGGCCGCAGAGCGAGCGTATCATGGACGCCGCATGGGCGCAATGGGGGTCTTCGCCGTAGCCGGGAGTCTGTTCGAAATTCGTGTCGAGCAGCCGCTGTAGTATCGAAGGATGCGCGCCTTCGAGGTAATCGCTGTCAAATCGTATCATCACTGCAAACTTAAGCATTATTTTGCTATTGGCAGCATTGTTTGCTATATTTGAGAGTTTGAAAAGAAAAAAACTGACGAAGATGGACACTTCAAAAAGACTTCAGTCCCTGGACACTTTCCGCGGCCTGGACATGCTTTTCATCATGGGCCTTGCGGCCGTGATCCTCGCGATCTGCAACCTGTTCCCGGGAGGCGCCGACAGCTGGATAGCACATCAGATGCGCCATGTCTCCTGGCACGGCCTGACCCAGCACGACACCATATTCCCGATTTTCCTGTTCATAGCCGGAATGTCGTTCCCGTTCTCGCTGGCTTCAAAACGCGAGAAAGGCTTTTCAAACGGGAAGATCTGGCTTACGGTGGTAAGGCGCGGCCTTGTGCTCGTTTTCCTCGGACTTGTCTATCAGGGCTTTTTCAACTTCAAGTTCCATGATCTGCGCTACGCTTCCGTGCTCGGCCGCATCGGTCTTGCGTGGATGTTCTCCGCAATGCTCTTCATGAGCCTGAAGAGGTCCTGGAGGGCTGTCGTGTGCGTAGTCTTCCTCGTCGGATACTGGCTGCTGCTGCGCTTCGTCCACGCACCCGACGTGCCGCTCGACGCCGACCCTTACTCGATGCAGGGCAACCTCTGCGGTTATGTGGACCGCTGCCTCCTGCCCGGCCGGCTCTACAGGAAGATCTTCGATCCGGAAGGGATACTCGGCATCATTCCGGCCATAGTCACCGCCCACATGGGCATGTTCACCGGGGAGTTCGTCAAGGACGGCAAGATGTCCGGCGGGAAAAAGACCCTCGTGATGCTCGGGGCAGGCGTGCTCTTCATCATCCTCGGCTTCGCGTGGGGAAAGGTGTTCCCGATCAACAAGTCCATGTGGACCAGCTCCTTCGTGCTGGCTGTCGGAGGCATTTCCCTCGTCGCCTTCGCGCCCCTGTATTACATAATCGACGTGAAGGGCTGGAAGAAATGGACCCTGTTCTTCAGGGTAGTGGGCATGAACTCCATCACCATTTATCTGGGCCAGAAACTGATAGACTTCCGCCGCATTTCTGATTTCTTCCTGAAGGGGACTGCGAATCTATGCCCTGAGGCCTGGGGGAAACTCATCCTCGCGGTCGGATATCTCATGGTATGCTGGCTTTTCCTGTACTTCCTCTACAAGAAGAAAGTTTTCCTCAGGGTCTGACGGCGGCTTTACGGCGGGGCGGTTCTTGCAATTGCCCCGCCGATTTCTTATATTTGAAGTTTGAAAAAAATCAATAGTATGAAACGTCTGTTTATTGTCATCGCGGCTTTGTCCCTCATCTTGCCCGCAACGGCGCAGCAGAAGGCCAACATCAAGCCTTCCGACTTCGAGTTCACTACGGTCAAGGCCAATCCGGTCACTTCGGTCAAGAACCAATACAGGAGCGGCACCTGCTGGTGCTTCTCGACCCTCAGTTTCCTCGAGTCCGAGATCATCCGCATCAACGGAATCAAGGACGAGGCCGCGTATCCCGACCTTTCGGAGTTCTTCGTGATTTCCCATTCCTACTCGGACAGGGCGGAGAAATACGTCCGCGTCGAGGGTAAGCTCGGTTTCAGCGCCGGCAGCGAGGCCGATGACGTGCTCCATGTCATACGGGACTACGGAATCGTGCCGCAGGAGGCCATGACGGGCATGAACTATGGCACCGAACTGCCCGTGCAGGGCGAACTCGACGCCATCCTCAAGGGCTATGTGGACGCCGTCGTCGCCAATCCCAACAAGCAGATGACCACCGCCTGGAAACGCGGTTTCAACGCCGTCCTCCGCGAGTATCTCGGAGAGTATCCGGAAAAATTTACCGTGAACGGCAAGGAATACACTCCCGAGAGCTACCGCGACGCCTTGAAGATCAATCCCGATGATTACGTGACCCTTGCCTCGTTCACGCACCATCCTTTCTACGAGCCCTTCATCCTCGAGATCCGCGACAACTGGCGCTGGGACAAGGCCTACAACCTTCCCATGGACGAGTTCATGGCCGTCCTTGACAACGCCCTCGAGAAAGGCTACACCGCCGCCTGGGGCACCGATGTGAGCGATCCCGGCTTCACCCGGAACGGATTCGCGATCCTCGTGGACATGAAGGCCATGCAGAGCAGCGGCTCCGACCAGGAGCACTGGGTCGGCAAGGAAGAGGGCAAGCCCGCTCCCACAAAGGAGATAAAGGAGAAGGAGGCTACTCAGGAGACCCACCAGGAAGGCTTTGACAACCACACCGTCACTGACGACCACGGCATGCACATCTACGGCATCGCCAAAGACCAGAATGGCAAGAAGTACTACATGGTAAAGAACTCCTGGGGCGAGACCGGCCACTACAAGGGCATGTGGTATGCCACGGAGGCCTTCGTGCGCAACCAGAGCATGGACATCATGGTCCACAAGGACGCCCTCCCCAAGGATATCAGGAAGAAACTCGGCATAAAGTAAGATGACGCTGAAAAAATACATTCCCGACGCCCTCACCTGCTGTAACCTCCTCTGCGGTTCGGCCGGCGTGGTATTCGCGCTTGACGGACGGGCGGACATCGCCTTTTTCCTGATGCTTGCCGCCGCGTGCTTCGACTTCCTCGACGGATTCGCCGCGAGGATGCTGGACGCGTATTCGGCTCTCGGAAAGGAGCTTGATTCCCTTTCCGATGTGGTCAGCTTCGGTGTGCTGCCGTCCGTGATGCTCGTGAACCTGATGCGCGTCTGTTCCTTCTCGAACGGCCTGCTGTGCCTCGTACCGCTGCTGATTGCCGTTTTCAGCGGCCTTCGGCTGGCAAAGTTCAACATCGACGAGCGTCAGCATGATTCGTTCATCGGCCTGCCTACCCCGGCTTCGGCCCTTCTGTGCGGCTCCCTTGCGTACTATATTGCGGTGCGTCCCGCGAGCCTGCCCGGCATCTGGGCCGCCGGTCCCGTGTTCATCCCGCTCCTTGCCGTCGCCCTCTGCGCGCTTCTCGTCAGCGGGATTCCGATGTTCTCCCTGAAGTTCGGCAAGAGTGTCCATGCGGACGGCGCCCTGCGCGTGAAACGCCTTGCGATGGGCCTTGTCGCTGCCGTCGTCGTGCTGCTCGTGGTCTTTTTCCGTCAGGACTGGTCGCTTGCCGTGCTGCTCATCATGAGCCTGTATATTATCAAGAACTGCATTTATGCGATTTTCAAGATTTGAGATGGGGAAGATTCCCGCCTTGCTGCTGCTCTGTGTCATGACGCTGGGCTTCGTCGGCTGTCAGCGCAAGACCGCTGTGCCCCGGCCGACAATAGAATATGTCCGCCAGATTCTTGCGCACCGCAGCTCCGATGCCTTCAAGACCGTCTCGGCATACGACCCGAAAGGCGTCGCGGGCCCTGTTTGCCTCGTCGGCGAGCCGGAGCGCTGTCTCCTTATCGGGGAGATGCTGATGGGCTATGACGAGGTGGACAACGTGACAGGCTCCCGGATGCACGACGGCCTGCCGGATTTCTCCGGGGAGACCGTCCTCTCCGTCCTGGACCAGGCCAACGTCCCTTACCAGGGCTTCCTGGATGCGTCCAACACGGCCTATCTGCGGGAAATTGCGGTACGCCACGTGGTCGACTGCCTTGACACGGTCTCTTTCATAAGCGCGTATGACAAGGAGGGGATGGGGAGGCGCGTTCCCGGCAAGCTCGTCGTGCTGGTCTCGCCGTTCCATTCGGCATATGGCCGCTTTGACGCGGATACGCTCTTTACCTGCCTCGGAATCGGTTCCCCAGTGATTTCCGCCGTGGACCTGTTGTTTGACAAGGCCTTCGGCAAAGGCGAAGGGAATGCCGTCAACATAGGCCTCATATCCGACAGCACCGTGATCCGCACCGGCGTGTACGGGACCGTATTCGAAGAAAAGGTCCGGGAGCATTCCGCCAGGGGTTCGGTCCTTGTCAGCGGCTCCGGAAGCAGCCTTACTGCCTTCCTGGATGCCTATGAGCAGGCTGGTTACACGAAGCCCCTGTCTGCGCTCGTCGTGGATGACTTGAACGTGGACGTCGATTCCCTCAATGCGGCTCTCAGCAGCATACGCGTCGAGTTCAGCGACGAGTCCCTCCGCTACGGCAAGCTTATCACCCCGGATTTCGAGATATTCGACACCGCGCGTTGCGTCGCCGACGCGCTTTATGCCCGTCTTCGCGCGACCAACACCTTCACGCACAATATTGCATATCCGAGGACGCAAGCCCTGATCTGCGCCCCGAGGACAGACCTTCCCGCGAGCTGCTACGGCTCCGACGGCGGTTTCGCGCCCGATTACAAGTATGCCCGCACGCCCGTCTCAGAGATTCCCTCGACCATGCTGCTGCAGTACGGCAGCCGCTATCTCCCGGAATCCGTGATGGACGTTTTGAGAAACCAGACCCCCAAGACTTATCGCTCATATGTACAGGACTAGCATCAAGCCGGAAGAGATAGAGATGATGGAGCTCGGATGCTTTACGGGGGACATAAAGATCATCGACACCGAAGGACCGGTGTTCGACGATGCCGTCGCCTACCTGTCTAAGCAGAAGATGATAGGCTTCGACACGGAGACGCGTCCGGTTTTCTCGCCGCATCAGCACCATAACGGTGTCGCCATCCTTCAGCTTTCCGGCCCGGAAAGGGCTTTCCTGTTCAGGGTGCAGAAGCTCGGCCTGCCGAAGAAGCTGTGCAAGGTCCTCTCCGATCCCCGCGTGGTCAAGATAGGCGCCGCCTGCCACGACGACGTGCGCGGCCTTCAGCGCATCTCCCCGTTCCGGGAGCTCGGTTACGTAGACCTGCAGAAGATAGTCTGGGAGTGGGGGATAGCCGACAAGAGCGTCAAGAAGATGGCAGCCATCATCCTCGGCTGCAAGATATCCAAGACCCAGCAGGTCTCCAACTGGGAGGCCGAAAGACTGACCGAGGCGCAGATAAAATATGCGGCCACGGATGCCTGGGTATGCCTTGAAATGTACAAGAAACTGCTCGCAAGCGAGAAGAATCCCCTTCCTCTTTCCTTATGACCAAGCTTTACCTCAAGAAGGGGCGCGAGGAGTCCCTGCTCCGCTTCCATCCATGGGTCTTCTCCGGCGCCGTGGCCAATATCGTCGGCAATCCGGCAGAGGGCGACCTCGTGGCCGTATATTCTGCGGAAGGGGAGTACCTGGCCAGCGGCCACTGGCAGATAGGCTCGATCGCCGTCCGCATCCTTAGTTTCGATGCCGATCCTTCAGCTCCTGATTTCTGGACTGAAGCTCTCAGGAAGGCTCTCAAGGCACGCCTTGCCGTAGGGCTCGATCCTGAGTCTTCCCTTACAAACTGCTTCCGCCTCGTGCATGGCGAGGGTGACGGGCTTCCGGGCCTCATCATAGACTGGTACGACGGGGTTTGCGTGATGCAGGCGCACAGCGCCGGCATGTTCCGCTGCCGCAAGAAGATAGCCGAAGCGCTGAAGGAAGTGCTGGGAGATTCGCTCCAGGCCGTATATGACAAGAGTTCCGGTACGGCTCCGTTCAAGGCCGGGCTGGACCTGGTGGACGGTTATCTGTACGAGGCCCCCGGCTATGAGGACGGGGAACGCAGCGTCCTTGAGAACGGTCATAGTTTCCTCGTGGACTGGAGCCACGGGCAGAAGACGGGCTTTTTCCTCGATCAGAGGGAAAACAGGGCCCTCGTGGGTCAGCACGCCGGCGGAAGAAATGTCCTGAACCTTTTCTGCTACACCGGCGGTTTCTCGGTCTATGCCCTTGCCGGAGGAGCGCTCCATGTCGATTCCGTGGACAGTTCGGCCCGCGCAGTGGAGCTTGCGGACAAGAATTTGGCTCTCAATGGTTTCCTTAAGGAAGCATACGAGTCGCATTGCTGTGACGCGATGGATTTCCTTGCCGCCGTTCCAGAAGGGAAATATGATTTGATGATAGTGGATCCGCCCGCATTCGCCAAGCACCGCGGTGCCCTTAAAAACGCCCTCCGGGCATATCAGCGGCTCAATGCGGCCGCCATTTCGAAGGTAGCTCCGGGAGGGCTGGTGTTTACTTTCAGCTGCTCGCAGGTCGTTGGCAAGGAAGATTTCGCCCTCGCCGTGTTTTCCGCAGCCGCGCAGACGGGGCGTCGCGTGCGCATACTCGACCGCCTGTGCCAGCCCGCCGACCATGCCGTCAATATCTATCATCCTGAGGGAGAGTATCTCAAGGGTCTTTTCCTGTATGTAGAGTAGAGATGTTCAACAAGCACGATATTACCCGGGACGAATTCCAGCTCGATGGTTCCTTTGCCCGTCAGGGCTATGACTGGTGGTGGCATTCCTTTACGGGACGGGACGCGGAGACGGGGGAAGAGCGCTCGTTTTTCATAGAGTTTTTCCTGTGCAATCCCGAACTGGGCGGAGACAAGCCAGTATTCGGTCAGCCCCGTTTCCCGAAATCGCGCAAGCGGGGGAAGGTGTCCGCCCCGAAGATGAAACCATCCTACCTGATGGTCAAGGCCGGTTCATGGGGAGAGGGCGCCGCCCAGCTTCACCGCTTTTTCGCCTGGAAGAAGGTCGAAGTGGCGGAAGGGTCCCCGTTCATGATTTCGGCGGGAGACTGCTTCCTTACCGAGGACGCGACCTGCGGGAGCGTCAGCGTCAATGAGGAAGAGGCCAAAATCCACAAGGAATGGATGTCGGATGCCGGGACCATGTCCTGGCGTCTTGTAATGGAGAAGAAGGTGGCCTTCAACGTCGGTTATGGGGCAGGACGGCTTCTGCGCCGCATCCACGCCTTCGAAATGTTCTGGCACGCCGAGGGCATGAAGACCGCCTACAAGGGCCAGGTCCTCTGGAACGGGAGGCTGTACAACGTAAGCCCGAAGGACTGCTATGGCTACGCCGACAAGAACTGGGGCCGCGATTTCACCTCCCCGTGGGTGTGGCTCTCATCCTGCGACCTGAAGTCCAAAAAGACAGGTAAACCGCTTAAAAACAGCGTATTTGACATAGGCGGAGGCCGCCCAAAAGTCGGCCCTATGGCCCTTGACCGCAAGCTTCTTTCCGCCTTCTGGTACGAAGGAAGCGGATTCGAGTTCAATTTCTCGAAATTCTGGACCTTCTGCCGTACGAAGTTCGACTGCCGCGAGACGAAGAATACCATAGTCTGGCACGTGGAGCAGCGAACCTGGCGCAACCGGATGGTCGCGGACATCACATGCCGCAAGCGGGACATGCTGCTCGTCAATTATGAATCTCCGGACGGATACCGCCGCCACAGGCGCCTCTGGAACGGGGGAACGGGCTGGGGGACCGTCAGCCTCTATCGGGACGGGAAACTCGTGGACACGGTGCTGGCGCGCCACATCGGTTGCGAATACGGGGAGTACGGGGCGACTGCGCCACAGGCTCCTAAGGAAGTCAGCGGCAGGCCTTCTTCGCGGCCTCCAAAGCGGCGATCACAGCGTCGCACCAAGCGTCAAACTCCGGTTCCTCCTGCCGGCAGTCCGGATGCGTAAGGACATAGTCCACAGTACGTTTTACTCCTTCTTCGAAAGAAATGCGCGGCTTGAAGCCGGGGGCTATGGCCTTCAGTTTCGAGTTGTCGAACACCACTGACCAGCTCTTGTCTCCGAGCAGCGACTGGTCGAAGTCGAAACGTCCCGCGCCCGCGCCGGCAAGGAACTCCGATGAGACGTGCACCAGCTTCGCTTCCACACCGAGCGCCCCTGCGACGCAGCGGTAAATCTGGTCCCAGGTCAGGGTCTCGTCAGAAGTGATCTGGAATGCCTCCCCGATTGCCTTGGGATTGCCCATGAGCGGCACGAAGCCTTCTGCGAAATCCCTTGAATCCGTCATGGTCCAGAGCGACGTGCCGTCTCCGTGGACTATGACCGGCTTGCCTTCAAGCATGCGCTTCAGGACCGGCCATGTACCTTTGTTCCCACGCACGCCGATGGGCACCTTGCGTTCGTTGTAGGTGTATGTGGGCCGCACTATCGTGACGGGAAAGCCATCTTCCCTATATTTTCCCATGAGGAATTCCTCGCAGGCTATCTTGTCCCTGGCGTATAGCCAGAAGGGGTTTTCCAGGGGTGTCTTCTCGCTGATGATGTAGCTTCTTTCCGGTTTCTGGTAGGCCGATGCGGAGCTTATGTAAATGTACTGCCCCGTACGTCCGCGGAACATCTTCCAGTCCCTTTCGACCTGCGCCGGCACGAATCCGATGAAGTCGCAGACGCAGTCGAAGTCCATTCCCTGTAGCTTTGCGGCCGCATCTTCCGGGTCGTTTATGTCCGCGCGTATGAGCTGTACCCCTTCCGGAATTGCTTCCGGACGGTTGCCGCGGTTGAGGAGGTACAGTTCCCACTGACCGGATGCGGCCACTTTGGCGGTGATGGCGGAGCTGATCGTGCCGGTGCCGCCGATGAAGAGGGCTTTCTTTTTCATAATATGTTCAGGAACAGGGTGATGACGCTGATGTTGATGATGTCGACGAACATCGCTCCGACTATGGGGACGATGACGAATGGAGCCTGTGCATAACGGTATTTTGTGCAGACCGCGGACATGTTGGCCATGGCGTTCGGGGTCGCCCCCAGGCCGAAGCCGCAGAGGGCGCTGACAAGGACCGCGGCATTGTAGTCGCCTCCGAGCAGGGGAAACGCGGCGAACCTGCAGAAGATGTACATCAGCAGCACCTGTCCGGACAGCATCAGCACCAGGGGGACGGCCAGCCCGGCAAGTTCCCAGAGCCTCAGCGAAACCATGGCCATGCCGAGGAAGAGCGAGAGGCTGATAGTGCCGATGGAGGAGATTTCGTCCATGGAAGGCTTGGGGCAGCCGCGGACAGATTCGCTTATGTTCCGTATCGCCGCCGCGGCCAGAAGCGCACCGAAGTAGGTCGGGAAGGAGAGTCCGGTCAGCGCCAGGAGCTTGCTCAGCAGCGTGCCCGCCCCTGCGGCGAGGAAGAGTTCGCACACGGCCTTCATGTACCCGTGCAGGTTCTGCCGGGTGTCCTGCGCATTGTCTATTTCCTTGAGCAGTTCCGCCTGGGCGGCGCCGCTGTATTCTTCGCAGAGGCGCTTGCGGCGTATGAGGCTTTCCGCGATGGGGCCGCCGATGAGCGATCCCGCGACCAGCCCGAACGTGGCTGTGGCCATGGTTATGGAAGCTGCCCCTCCGAGGCCCTTGCTTTCGAGAAGGGCGCTGAATCCCGCCGCCGTCCCGTGGCCTCCGCACATCGAGACCGAACCCGCCGCCATCCCGAGCAGGGGAGACTGCCCGAGCAGGGCCGCCGTTCCCGTTGCCGCGAGGTTCTGCAGCACTATCAGCCCTGCGACAAGGGCCACCAGGACCACCAGAGGCCGGCCTCCCTTGCGGAGCATCGTGACGTCGGACTGGTATCCTACCGAGGTGAAGAACAGCAGCATGCAGAGGTCCTTCAGGGTTCCGTCGAAGCTTATTACCCAGCCGGCGGCGTCGTGCAGGACCAGGGTCAGCAGGGAGAAGATCAAGCCGCCCGTCACCGGGGCGGGTATGCAGATGCGGCGCAGGAGCCTGATCTTGCGGTTGAGCCAGAGGCCCAGCAGCAGGGCGAGTATGCCCACTGCCATGGTCTGCAGCATGTCCAGCCTGATATTCATACGGCTAATATAGCAATTTGTCCCGATTAATTCTTACCTTTGGGCAGGTTTTATAGTTAGTAAGATGAAAAAGGTTTCTTTGTTGCTGGCATTCATTGCTGTAGTTTCCCTGTCTTCCTGCGGCGGTCCCGCTTCCGCCCCCGCACCTGAAGCCGCTTCCCGCGTGCTCGTCCTCGTGGACATGCAGAACGATTTCATCGACGGCACCCTCGGTTCTGCCGACGCCCAGGCCATAGTTCCCGCTGTCGTGGAGAAGGTCCGTTCCTTCGACGGCTACATCGTCGCCACCCGTGACACCCACGGTCCCGATTATCTGACGGCCACCCTCGAGGGGAAGCTTCTTCCCGTGGCCCATTGCCTTGAGGGCAGCGCCGGCTGGGAGATCTGCAAATCCGTTACTGAGGCCCTCGAGGGCAAGGTTTATCTCGGCCCCGTGAACAAGGTCACCTTCGGTTCCGTGGATCTTCCGGGCGTGATCGCAGCCATCCCCGGTTTCGACAAGAGTTTCGAGATTGAGGTCGTCGGGCTCGATACCGACATCTGCGTCGTCAGCAACGCACTTTCTCTGCGCATGCATTTCCCCGACAACGTGATCCGGGTCGATGCCTCCTGCTGCGCCGGGACCAGCCCCGAGCGCCATCGCGCTGCCCTCGAGACCATGCAATCCTGCCAGATCGAGGTCGTCGAGTAGGGGAGGCCGGGCCCGTCGCCCCGTTCAGCGACTGTCTCTGTGCGGCTGAACCTTCCTCGGCGACGGGGACGGCAGTCGGCCGCAGTTTCAACAACGTTCGGGTACTCGCGTTCCCGCTGCTGCGCGGGCTGATTCCTAAGTACTTGAGTTGTATTGTGTTAGCTATTTAGCCTTGCGTAAAATGACGCAAGGCTGAGCAATATTATGTTAAGTTGACTACGGAGGTCATCGTCGGAACAGGCAACAACCGGCCGGCGAGGAAGGCCTTTCCGTTGAGCCTCCCGCAGCCGGCCGTGTTGTAACCGCCGCTCCCGATTACCGAGCGGCGGCGGTGCCGTCTCCCGTCCCAACGCCCAGTCCCGCGTCCCCGACAAACACCTGCGCGCTGCCCCCCTGCCTGGGAGCGTTCTGGGGCACCTATGGCGCGCCGGTTGGAGGAAAAAGTCACGACGTGCGCGTCGCACCCTATCCAGATAGGTCTCTGCCGCTACTCCTGCGCGCAGGTGTTTTTCATGTTGCGTTGAAATATGGTATTGCAGAATTATCTTTTTATTCCTACATTCGCAGTTTCGCAGAAAAACTAATAACAGTATTATATGAAGATGGACTTTGAATATGTCTCACCGGAGATGCAAGTTGTTTACGTGCAGATCTCACGCGGATTGATGACCGTTTCCGCCGTTTACGGAACGGAGGGCGCAGCCGGAGCCGATCCGGAGGAAACCAATTACGGATCTTTTTAATCGGAGGAATCGGTCATGAGAAAGTATTTCGCATTATTCGCAGCCGCCGCGACCGTTCTTGTCGCAGCCGCTTCTTGCGCAAAGGAGAACCTTTCCGCCGCTGCCGGGGAAGAGCAGATGGTGGAAATGACTGTCATCGCCTCTGAAAAACCGGATGCAAATGCCGCTGAGGCCACCAGGACATATCTTGACGGCGCATCTGTAAAGTGGTCAGCCAGCGGGGAAGTATTGAGTGTTTATCAAGTTACAAATCCGACTGGAGAAGGGGAAATCAGCCGTAAAAGAGTTGACAGCAGCGAAGGCGTTACCGAAGATTCCGGTGCTACCATGCGTTTTTCGGTTACTTTCCATGCAGTGTCAGATGCGTCATTTGAATATTATGCCGTTTATCCCAGAACATCCTTATACAATACGTCTGATACTGAGACCAGTGTCAGAATGAATACTTCCGCAACTCAGTCCCCTTCGGCTACAAGTTTCGACCCCCGCGCTGATTTGTTGATTGCTAAAGGTATAGTCTCGGATGTGCAACCTGCGACATTGAACATGCAGTTTGCGAGGCTTGTTGCAATTGGAAAGATGACAGTTAAGAATCTGGAGTCAGATGATGATATTACCAAGATTTCTTTCTCAGCTAAAGATGATGGTAATGACGTGAAGATTGCCGGACGAACTCCATTTAACCTTACAACTGGTGTTCCAACTACATCTTATGGTTCTGGTGTTGCAGAGAATACACTCTCTCTGGACTATGCCGGCAAGGGGATAAAAGCCAATACTTCCTCCGGGACGGTTGCGTATTTTACCTGCTATCCTTTCGAGCTATCTGCTGGCGATAGTTTTACCGTTGTTGTTGAAACGGCCACTCACACATTTACCAAAAATGTGACTCTGACCGGAGAACGAATGTTGGTGTTCAAGGAGGGCAAGTCATCTTCGTTCTCGGTAGATATGGATAATATCACGGGTGTGGAGAAGGCAGTGGATCTTCCGTACTCTTGTATTACATATGCAGAGTTCCACACTCTGGGAGTAGGTGATTCGTACTCCAATTCTCAACTGACCAAGACCAATGGGGACAGGTGGCAGATGTATTGTCTCGACAATGGGTCTGCGATCAGGATCAGGAAGAATGATAGCGTGTACAATGACAGTTACATCAAATTACCTGATTATTCCCAGGATATCAAGACAGTAGTTGTTACTTTGACGGAAGCCGCGTCTGCGTATACACTTACACTTGAAGACAATCCTACAAGCAATAGTGGGACGATTGCAACAAAGAGCGTAGCTGCCGGTGTTCTTACACATACCTTCGATATCGCTTCTGCCGGAGTTAAAACCGCTTTTTTAAGGGCTAAGGGTGCGCAGGCTAGTGTCGCAAAGGTTGAAGTTTATTCAGGAGATGATACCAGGGCAGAGTTTACCGCACCCGCCAGCGTCACGGCATCGCTTAATGAGGATGATGCAAGTGTGACGAATTCAATTGATGTATCATGGGCTAATGTGAATGAGGCCGGTAGTTATATTGTTACTTTAACGCCGCCTTCACCGGCAGAGCCTGTTTCCTGCGAGTGCTATGGAACGTCGCATACTTTTGAGAATCTTCTCTACGAAACATCTTATTCTGTTTCCGTCGTCGCCGTTCCCATGGATCCTTATGTCAAGAAAAATTCTGCCACGGCTTTAGCTGGATCACCTGTGGTAACAGGTGCAGAGCAGAGTAAAAAGTATATTGTGGTTTTCAATTCGACCACGATGCAAAAAGGTGTCAGTGGAGCCAGTGCATATACATCATCATGGGAGAATATTAGTGGTGGGCTGACATTAAATCTTGTTTATTTCAACAATAATAATAAAGGATGGAGCTTTGTAAAATGTGGCAGAAGTGGAAATGCATCCGTAGGAACCATCACTACTACAACGGCAATACCGGAAGCAATCTCAAAAGTAACTGTAACGATTGATGCAATAACCGTTTCTAAAGTGAATTCCATAAAGCTTTATGTTGATACCGTTTCTTCATTCGACTCGGTCAGCCTTCAAACAGTTAATCTGGCATCAATAGGAACTGGAGATAAAGAATTTAGTGTTGAAACGCCGACGGCGAATTGTTACTACAAATTGGAATTCGATTGCGCAAGCGGTTCCAGCAACGGACTTGTGACGGTTTCCAAAATAGTTTACGAAGAGTAATTATTAAAGTAGCGGGGTATATTCTCCGCTACTTTTTTATGTTGCAAAACCGGGTCGAAGAGTGTATATTTGACGAAAAGAAAGCACTATGTCAAAAGTATACGTCGCAAGCAGTTGGCGGAATGCGTATCAGCCGGAGGTGGTGAGGCGGTTGAGGGAGGCGGGGCATGAGGTTTATGATTTCCGGAATCCGCCGCACGGAAGGGGAGGATTCCATTGGGCAGATGTGGATCCGCGGTGGCAGGAGTGGAGCGTCGGGGAGTATGTCGCCGGCCTTTCGCATCCGGTCTCCGAGGCCGGGTTCAAGTCCGACCTGGACGCGATGCTCTGGGCAGATGCCTGCGTGCTGGTGCTGCCTTGCGGCCGTTCCGCGCATGCGGAGGCCGGGTGGTTCGCCGGCCGCGGGCTGAAGACCATAGTGTACATCCCGGAGCCGCAGGAACCCGAGCTCATGTACAAGCTTTTCGACGCCGTCACCGGCTCGATGGACGAGGTCCTGGCCGCCTTGGCCTGAGCGCTCCCATCTGGAGCACAACTGCGCTGTCCCAGAAGGCAGGGAAGCAGCGCTCTGCTGCCCGTCCCCGGCCCGGAAATACCGGGGATACCAAGATGTGGTGATTTTGCTTTTCCGAAGGCCGGAGTCCTGCTAACTTCGCGGAAAACAGAATAGATATGTCACATCATCACCATCATGACCACGCAGCAGGGATACCTGCCGAGGCTCTCGGCAAGGTGCTCCTCTGGGGAATAATCCTGAATCTCGGATACGTAATCTTCGAAGCGGCGGCGGGTTTCCGCGAAAGCTCCCTCGGGCTGCTTTCGGACGCCGGCCACAATCTCAGCGATGTGCTGAGCCTGGCCCTTTCCTGGATCGCCATACGCCTCGCTGCCATCCCGGCCAGCAGGCGCTTCACCTACGGCTACAGGAAAGCAGGCATACTCATAGCCCTTGTCAATGCGATGCTGCTGCTCGTCGCGGTAGGGGGCATAGCCGCAGAAGCAATACGCAACCTGAGCCATCCGGCCGAAGTCAACGGCGCCGCGGTCTCGCTGGTCGCCGGCATCGGTATCGTGGTGAACGCGCTCACGGCTTTCCTTCTGATGCGCCACAGCCACTCCGACGTCAACATCAAAGGGGCGTTCCTGCACATGGCGGCCGATGCGCTCGTCTCCGTCGGCGTGGTCGTTTCCGGCGTGATCATCCATTTTACCGGCCTCGGTTGGATAGATCCCGCGGTCAGTCTGGTTATCGCGGCGGTCATCCTCGCTTCCACCATAGCCCTGCTGGTCGAGAGCCTGCGCCTTGCGCTTGATGCGGTGCCGGAGTCGGTCGATAGGGAGAAGGTGGAGTCGATCCTGTCCTCCGATGCGAACGTGGCCGGCTGGCACCACCTGCACATATGGGCTCTGAGCACCTCCGAGAATGCCCTGACGGTGCATCTCGTGCTGAAGGACATCTCCGGGATGGAGGGAACCAAAGCCACGCTGCGGGCCGCGCTGAAAGAAGCCGGCATCACACACCCGACCTTCGAGACCGAGAGCGAAGGGACCTCATGCGGGGAAGGGAACTGCCCGGCGCAGCCGGCAGATGATTAACCGAGTATCTGCCCGGCCGCGTTCTTCGTGTCGACCTTCGCGATTACCTCGGTGCAGATGCCATCCTCGTTGAAGATGAACGTCTTGCGCAGGACGCCCATGGACACCTTCCCGTAAAGCTTTTTCTCACCCCAGGCGCCGAACTCTTCCATGAGGACATGGTCTGGATCGGAAAGCAGGGGGAAGGGCAATTCGTATTTCGCGGCGAACTTGCGGTGCGAATCGAGGCTGTTCTTGCTGATTCCGATGACACGGTACCCAAGGGCGAGGAAACGGTGGTAGTTGTCCCTGAAGTCGCATGCCTCCGCGGTGCAGCCGGGAGTGCTGTCCGCAGGGTAAAAATAGATCACGCTCTTGCTCCCGGCAAGGCCGGCGCTGCTGATGATCTCGCCGGTGTGGGCTTCCAGCTCGAAGGCCGGCATCTTGTCTCCTTTCTGTATCATATATACCTCATTACTCCTATTGTTTCCTTGAAGAAGGCGACCGCGTTCGCGACCACCTCGCGCTTCTTTGCGGTTATGGTATGGTCCGCGCCCTCGACGACCACAAGGCTGGCGCGGTCCTCGCCGTAGAGCTTGACGAATTCCTTGCTGCACCACATCGGGACTATGGAATCGTTGCTCCCGTGGATGAGCCGGCAAGGGCCCTTGTAGGCCGCAGCGGTGCCGTAAATATCGAGGATCTGGGTCGTCAGCAGGTAGTCCCTGCCGAGCTTCATCACGCCCCAGCAGCGGACGTACTCCGGCGGATCCGAAGGGTCGAAAGTGGCATCGAAGAACTTGCCTTTGCGGCAGGCGTCCTTGATCACGGCGCCCGGCGCGATCAGGACCATGGCGTCCGGGACGCGGCCTCCCTCATCGGCCAGCAGGCCGGCGGTCATCGAGGCGATGACCCCGCCCTGTGAATGGCCCAGGAAGCCGATTGCACCGACGTAGGGGAGAGAGCATGCATACTTCCAGACCGCGCGGGCGTCGGCGATTTCCTTTTCCACCGTCATCTCCTGCATAAGCCCTTCGCTGCGCCCGTGGCCGTTGAAATCGAAGCGTATCGAGCCGATTCCCTGCGCTGCCAGGGCGCGAGCAAGCGCCGGCATCGGAGTGAAATCCTTGCTGGAGAAGATTCCGTGCATGAGTATGACCATCGGGCAGCGCCCGTTTTCCTTGTCGAACCCGTCCGGGAGGGTCTCCACCATGGAAAGGCCGCCTTGCGGGCCGCGCACGAGATAATCCTCGGCTCGGGCCGGGACGAACAAAAGCATCGCTGCAAGCAGGATCAAGAATCTGTTTTTCATAACTCTCTGTCTATACCCTTACGTATTACAAAAAAGCCGGGGCGAAGTCTCCTTCGCAGGGCTTGCCGCCATCGACGTATGGCCAGCCGTCGGCGTCCCAGAAAAGCCTCTGTATCATGAGGTATCGCCGGCCATCGTCGCCGCGCTTCGTGTCGTGGCAGTGGTAGAGGATGAAATCCTGCCCGATGCTGTCCGTGAAGATCTCCCCGTTGTGCCCGGGGCCGTAGAACCTGTCCCCGGAAGCGCTGGAAATCACCGGAGTGGCGTACCCTTCGGTCATCTTGTGCCCGTCCTTGTCGAGGAAAACCCCGTCCAGGCTGCGGCTGCGCCCGACGACGACCTTGTAAGAGGCGTTCCAATACTGTGCGGCGCTGGCGAAGAGGTACCACCAGCCGTCGCGGAAGTACAGGTAAGCCCCCTCGAAAACTTTGTTGCGCGCTGAATTCGTGTTGACGTCAACCCCGGCGACGTGCTCATACTTCGCGCCGGAGGCCAGCTGTGTCCCGTCGGCGCTGAGACGTACCCGGTGCATCTTCCCGGTGCTTCCGAAGAACATCCAGACTGTCCCGTCGGCAGGGTCCCGGACCACCTCCGGGTCTATGCTGTCCTTGATTCCGGTGCTGCCGCTGTACGTGATGCGGCCGACAAGCGAAAACGGGCCCTCCGCCGAATCCGCGGACAGGGCGGCAATCCCGCTCGAACTGTCGTTCCTGCAGGTTATGTACATCATCCACTTGCTGCCGAGGCGGACGACGTCCGGAGCCCAGCGGTCCTTGCCGAAGGCCACGAGGGCATCGTTCACGTCGCTGCTGAACGGGTATTCGGCTATTTTCCAGCTGACGAGGTTGGTGGAGGACAGCATGTTCTTGACCCCGCTGCCCATCGTGGAGAAGGTGCGGAAAACGCCGTCCGAGTACCAGATGGTCGGATCCGCCCAGTTGGCTGAATAGACGGGATTTGTGAAGCGGCGGACGGAATGGTAGTTGGGCTCCAGGGTCAGTCGGGAGCCGTGGCTGAGGACCGTTTCCGAGGCCAGGGGACACTCGGCGGCAAGCATCATCTTCGAGTCCAGGTACTCGGCGGTCACGACTATCTCGCTTCCGGCGGGAAGGATGCAGGGATCCGTGCTCACAGGCACGAAGGAGCCTTCATGAAAGCCTTCCGGGATTTGCATTACGATATAGTTCGAACCGGAAGAGGAGGCCCCGTCGGTGCCTTCCGGAAGTTTCAGGGTTATTTTTGCAGGGATACGGCCCTCCGTCGTCTTCGGGATCCGTATTTCCACGACGCCGCCTTCATCCACGGTATTTGTTTCTTCTTCCGCGGGTTCATGCGCGCAGAAGCACAGTCCGAATAGGGCGGCCAGCAAAGTCACAATCATTTTATGGCGTATGATCATCGTCGGCAGGTTTAAACCTTGCTAATTTAGACATAAAAAACAAAAATATGTTACCTTTGCAGCGCAAAACAAGAATGTATGAGAATCATCCGTGATGCTGAATTCGGCGGAGAAAGGCCCCTGTACTGCGAAAAGGACCTCCGTCTGGAGAACGTTACAATACACGCGGGGGAGTCATCCCTGAAGGAAACTGCGAACATCGAAGCTTACAACTGCCGTTTCGAAGGGAAATATCCCTTCTGGTGCTGCGACGGCTTCAAGATTAAGGACTGCGTCTTCACCGAGGGCGGGCGCGCAGCTCTCTGGTACAGCCGGAACTGCCTCATGGAAGATACACTAGTCGAGGCCCCGAAGATGTTCAGGGAAATGGACGGCACGACGCTCAGGCGCGTCCATCTGCCCAATGCAGCCGAGACCTTCTGGGACTGCCGCGGGGTGGACCTGAAGGACGTGCAGGTGGAAAAGGGAGACTACCTCTTCATGCATTCTTCCAATATCAGGATAGACAACCTGCGCCTGCAGGGCAACTATTCCTTCCAGTACTGCAGGGACGTCGAAATCCGCAATTCGGACCTCCAGACCAAGGACGCCTTCTGGGAGACCGAGAACGTCACCGTCTATGATTCATTCATCAACGGAGAGTACCTCGGATGGTATTCCAGGAACCTTCGCCTCGTGCGCTGCCGCATCGGCGGGACCCAGCCCCTGTGCTATGCGGAGAACCTCGTCCTGGAAGACTGCACCTTCGAGCCGGACGCGGACCTCGCGTTCGAGTATTCCAGCGTGGAAGCTACGATACTCAACGGCGTCGCCTCGGTGAAAAATCCACGTACAGGCAGCATCAGGGCCGCTTCCTACGGCGAAATCATCATCGACGGCAACATCAAGGCCCCGGGCGACTGCAAAATCACGACCATATAAAATGTACGACTTCGACCGCCCTTTGCAGCGCAGGGGAACGAACTGCGTGAAGTGGGACAGCGTCCCCGACGGGGTCATCCCGATGTGGGTCGCGGACATGGACTTCGAGACGGCTCCCTGCGTGAAGAAGGCCGTCATGGAAAGGGCCGCCCACGGGGCGTACGGATACACCCATGTTCCGGACAGTTACTTTCAATCTGTAAGCAACTGGTTCGCCGGGCGCCATTCCTGGAGGCCGGATCCGTCATGGATACTCTACACCTCCGGCGTCGTGCCGGCTATTTCGGCCTGCATCAGCGCCTTCACTTCACCCGGCGACAAGGTCATCATCATGACCCCTGTCTACAACTGCTTCTTCTCCTCGATAAGGAACTGGGGATGCGCCGCTGCCGATGTTCCGCTCGTCAGCTGCGGAGATCCTCTGCGGCCACATTATGAAATTGATTTCGAAGGACTTGAGGCTGCTGCGAAGGACCCGAAGGCGAAGCTGATGCTTATCTGCTCGCCGCATAATCCGGCGGGCCGCGTATGGACACGGGAAGAACTCCGCCGGGTGGGGGAGATATGCCTCCGGAACGGAGTGATACCCGTCTCGGACGAGATACACTGCGAGTTCGTGATGCCTGGAGGAGAGTTCGTTCCCTTTGCCTCGGTAAGCAAGGAATTTGAAAGCAAGTCGGTTATTCTCAACTCGGCGAGCAAGGCCTTCAATATCGCCGGACTCCAGATCGCAAACATAATCTGCGCAGACCCGCAGATGCGGAGCCGTATAGACAAGGCACTGAACGTAAATGAGATATGCGATGTCAATCCTTTCGGGGTAGTGGCTCTTCAGGCGGCTTATACGGAAGAAGGGGAAAAATGGCTGAAAGAACTGAATCAGTACATTGCTGACAATTTCAAACTTCTTGACGAAACATGTCGGCGGGAGCTCCCCGATTTTCCGCTCTACAAGCTTGAAGGAACGTATCTTGCGTGGCTCGACTGCAAGAAAGTATGTTATAACCCCGACGGATCGCTCCGCATGGATTCGGCCGAGCTCGAAGAAAGCCTTCGCGACAATGAGAAAGTCCTTCTGAACGCCGGTTCCATGTATGGCTCGGAAGGCTTCCTCAGGATCAACCTGGCCTGCCCCAGGGCGCTTCTCGAAGAAGGTTTGAAAAGATTGTTTTCCGGTTTAAACAGATTCTGATATGCAAGGTTTCTGGACGGTAGTCCTTCTCATAATCTCGAATGTCTTCATGACGTTCGCATGGTACGGCCATCTCAAGCTGGGCGAGATGAAGGTCACCGAAGGCTGGCCGCTGATCCTCGTCATCCTCTTCTCATGGGGGATAGCCTTCTTCGAGTACAGCGTGATGGTCCCCGCGAACCGGATAGGCTTCCAGGGCAACGGAGGCCCTTTCAACCTTGTCCAGCTGAAAGTAATCCAGGAGGTCGTCTCGCTTACGGTCTTCACGGTGGTTATTTCGTTCTTATTCAAGGGCCAACCCATACAGTGGAACCATATCGCGGCCTTCGTCTGCCTCGTGCTCGCCGTCTTTTTCGTGTTCCTCAGATAGCCCTGTAGCCGCATTTTTTGCAAAAAAACCTTGCTTATATACTACTTTGGTAGTATATTTGCCGGATTTAAGGCAGATGGCCTTAGCTTGAACTGTGAGTTTTTTGCGCGGAATATTGACAGCGGCAACGCTTGTCGTCCTGTCGCTGCTCCCTCTACCGGCACAACCGGCGGTAGACGGAACGGTGCGTATCCCGCTGTATTTCAAGCTTGACGAAACATCCCACGATCCCGAATACATCTCTAACACCTCTGCCCTGGATTCCCTTGCGAGGCTTATCGGCAGCATGGATCCGGCCCGCATAGGCAAGATCGATCTTACGGCCTACGCGTCTCCCGAAGGCGTGCGCGAGCATAATATCAAGCTCAGCCGCGAAAGGGCGCGCCATATACGCGACATCCTCTGCAAGAGGTATCCTTCGCTCGCAGGGAAGATCAGTACCCATGGCGGGGGAGAGGCATGGACCCTGCTGAGGGAACGGGTCGTGGAAGACAAGGGCCTGACCAACTGGTGGCGCAGGCGCATCCTGCATTTCCTGGACGACACAACGATTTCGGACGACACCCGCAAGTGGAGGCTTTCGCACTGGCTCGGCTATGAACCTACGATCGGGGACATGTACAAGTACCTGAAGCGCAAGCACTACCCGTACCTGCGCTGCTGCTTTGTCCTGGTGATTCACGAGAAGCAGGCGGGGGACGGCGCCGCCGCTGAAACGGCTTCCCGCGCCGACTCGGCTGCCGTTGCTGCGCCCGTGACTGCGGATCAGCCTGAAAACCAGGAAGAAACCGCCCGGAAGGATGCTGCTGGTCAGGATCAGGCCGCCGCTGGTCAGGACCAGGCCGCTTCCGGACAAGATACGGCCGCAGCGGGTCAGGACCAGGCCACTGTGGGTCAAGATCAATCAGCCGCTGGTCAGGACCAGGCCGGACTTGAAGAGGCAGCCGCCGGACTCCGCCGGCCCTTCATCCCGGTGCTCGGCCTCAGCACCAACCTCCCTTATGACATTACGTACGTGCCTGGCTACGGGATGACTTCCATCCCCAGCTTCAGTCTCGAGTACTACCCCTATCCTGCTGGCAGATGGACCTTCGGCGCCGACGTCGAGTGGCCCATGTGGAAGCACTGGGACACGCACCGCTTCATGCAGATCAACAACTTGACCCTCTGGGCCCGCCGCTATTTCCATAAGGCGGAGGACAACCGCTACAAGGGTCTGTACCTCTTCGGCAACGTCAACGCCGCCCGCTTCGGCATAGGCTATGACGAGAAAGGCTGGGAAGGGGAAGGCGCCGGCGCATCGCTCGGGATCGGACACAAGTGGGTGCTCGGCAAGAGCCGCTTCTTCATCGACGCGGGCCTTGCTGCGGGAGGCTTCTTCGCCGCGTACGACAGCTACACCTACGGCAACGATGCGTTCCGCTGGTACTATTACGACTACACCGGCAAGGTCGAGGACTTCAAGCCGCGCAGCAAGCGCTGGCTGTGGATGGGCCCGACCAGGGTTTATATATCGGTAGGAATAGATTTATTCGACAGGAACAGGAAGAAATGAAAGCAGTGAGATACATAGCGCTTCTCGCGGCCCTGTTCCTTGCAGCGGCCTGCCGGATCGATCCGCCCCTCCACCTGAGGAAGGCGGCCACGACGGCTGTCGTGATGCAGACCAGCGTCACCACCGACCTTTACTGGCAGGTGAATTGGCAGGCGGAGTGGGATTTCGTATGGAAGACAAACCTTTACGGTCCGATCGGATATCGCCTGCCGACCGCCATGCGCATGCATGTCTACACCCACGGAGACACGGCCGAACCTATCCAGCATTTCTCTTACAACTTCGAAGGGATGTCCGGCCAGGCGGAGATATTCCTCGGCGTGCATGACCTGCTTTTCCACAACATCCGCTCCGAGTACAACCTCTTCCGTCAGGACAGCGAGCTCGCGGACGTCAATGCGTACACGAGGATCATTTCCTCCGGCCTGCGCTCCTCGATCCCGGTTATGACGACACGGCAGAAGACCCAGGGCACCCGCGCCGGCGACGACGGCGACGGTTATGCCGGTGACGAGCCTGTCGCATACATGCCCGACGACCTCTTCAGCCTCCTCGACAAGAACCGCGTGATCACGGACAATCTTGACGACTATGAATACGAAGACGGTCGCTATGTCCTGAAGATCAGGGGAGACCTGCTCCCGGCGAGCTTTATCTACCTTATCCAGGTAAAGCTCCTGAACAATCTCGGCAGGGTCACCGGAAGCTCAAGCGGAGCCGCCCTCACGGGGGTCGCTTCGGAAGTGGATCTCAACACGAGGGAGACATCCCCGAAGACGGTCTGCGTGCCTACGAACGTGATGATCAACAGCGAAGCGGATCCCGACCTTCTCGGCATGAGGTTCATGACCTTCGGCATCCCTAGCTGCAATCCTTATGACGCGGCCAGCGTCGCCGCGGCCCCGGCCGGGAGGCATTTCCTTGTGCTGAACCTCAATTTCGCGACCGGGAAATATAAGAACGTGCGCATAGACATAACCGATCTGGTACGCGCTTTGCCAACAGGGGGAGTAATATCCCTGGAACTGGATGTCAACGACTTCCCTCCGGAGGATGTGGATCCGCCGATCGACGATGACGACGGAGGCTTCAAGGCGCTGATAGGCGATTGGAAGAAGGAGACCGGATCCGCAACGATAATTAATTAGAAACCAAATATTTATTACTTTTTTTTATTAACTTTTTTAAACACTTTCATTTATGAAACGTTACATCTTTCTCGTAGCAGCAGTCGCCCTGGCGACCGTGTCTTGCAGCAAGACCTACGACACCACCACCGCTCCCGGCCGTGCCATCGGTTTCGGCACCTGGACCGAGAACCTCACGAGGGCCATTACCGACCCCCGTACCGCAGGCACCAACGCTTTTGGCGTCGGCGACAGCTTCGCGGTTTTTGGCTACAAATCCGCCTCTGACGATAGCGGCAAGTCGACCGTGTTCGATTCCGGTACCAAGACCGTCGAAGTCGAGATGACAACTGCAGGCACTCCCGGCACCTGGACCTACAGCCCCCTTCGTTACTGGGATGTGAACTTCGACAAGTACACTTTCTTCGCCGTTTCACCTTCCTCCGTCGGTAAGGCTGCCACTGTCACTCCCCAGACCGGTGAGATCACCAGCGCGAGCATTGTTTTCGCGGGTAACAACAACGATATCCTCGTTGCCGACAAGGAGACTGTCCTCAAGTCCACTGACAACTACACCAGCCAGGTCGTGCTTGATTTCAATCACGCGGCATCCCTCGTTGACTTCAGGATTGCCAAGGCGGAAAATCTCAAAGACGCTACGGTTACCGTCACTGCTTTTGAACTCGGCAATATCCAGACCACCGGTGTTATGTCCGTCAACGATGCTTACAACGCGACCGTTTATGGCGGCACCTACGGCCCTGTCGTGACCTGGAGCAGCACTGCTACCGGAACCTATAACACCACCAGCGGTGTCAATTCCGTGACTCTTCCTCAGGAAGTCGTTTGGGATTCCAATTTCAATCCTACGACTCCTGCCAATCCTGCTGATTCCACCAAGTTGATCAACAACCTGATAGTAAAGCCCCAGACTTTCACCGCGCCCACTAATGCGGAGCGTGCTGACCCTTCTACCGCAACTGCGGCCCAGAAGCTCACCATCACCTACTCCATTGCGGTTACCAACGGTGACACCAACACTTATACTTCCACTCTCTGGCTTGCTGATTTCGACAAGGTTAACGATGCCGATCAGGAGGACACAAAGGTCGCAAGCTGGGATACCGGAAAACACTACATTTTCTACATTACGCTTGACTCCAAGCCGATTGTCTTCGGTGCTACCATCAACGACTGGAAAGTCGTAAAGGGCTACCACTACCTTGTCAACTAATCCGGGAAGACATCGTAAGCTACTATGCGTAACCGCGTAACGTTCATATTTGCAGCAGTCTTCGGCATCCTGCTCTCCGCAGGGTGCTCGAAGACGATCGACCTGACTCCGGAGGAGGGCTCAGCAATCCGTTTCGGGGTCGGGTCGATGCTGCTTAATGACGATGCGCCTCAAAGGTCGCTGACCCGGGCTGCTGAATTCAAGGACGCCTTCGGGATGAACGACCAATTCCTTGTCTGGGGATCCAAGACGATCTCCGGCAACAAGTATTCAGTATTCACCGGCCAGACCGTCTCGTTGACCGGTCTGGGAGCGAACGACGCCGATCCTTCAGATGATGTATGGGAATACTCTCCTCTCAGATTCTGGGATTCCAATGCGACCAGGTATGACTTCCTGGCTGTCAGTGGAGTGTCTTCGTCCGGCAATGTAATATGCAATCCTGCCGCGTCCGGACATCTCACGGCGACGGTCACCCACAATGTGACCCTGTCCCAGAGCGACCTTCTTGCGGCAGGCGGCCAGCGCACGGGCGGCAGCACTGCGAAAGTCGATCTCGCATTCCAGCATGTCCTGAGCGCCGTCAGCGTGGTGATCTATAACGATTCACCGCTGATTTCCGTGAAACTCAACTCGTGTAAATTCAGAAATCTGTGCGTTCAGGCAAGCGGCGTTGTCCAGCAGGATGGGAATTCTCTCGCGGAGATGACTTCGTCCCACTGGACCCCCGTGTCTTATGATCCGAGTCTCATTATGGGTTATTCCATAGACGGAGGGGCCAATATGGCAGCCAGGACGCATTATCCGGCCGAGGAAATCTGGGATTTCATGATTCCCCAGTCTCTTGTCCCGTACCTGACTTACACGCCCCAGTTGTATCTCGACTATGAGTATGACCAGGCAAACCCGATAACGGACGAGATTGAGCACAATCACCCGCAGTTCCCGATCGACCTCGAAGAGATTCTCGTGAAAAACAGCAGCGGGAGTTACATCACGAGCTGGGAACCCGGTAAAAAGTATAGTTATGAGATCCATATCCGGCTTGGAGGCGGCGTCAACGTGAACGTCTCGGTGACGGATTGGGAAGAAGTCCTGGCGGAAACGCCGGGTATAACGTTGCAATGATGATGAAAGGGAAGTTTTGCGCCGCCGCGCTTCTTGCGGCCATGTTGCTATTCTGGGGCTCCTGTACGAAAACGGAGCTGCGGGAAGAAGCAGGCGGCACCGTGTCCCTGACGGTTGTCACTTCCGACACCCAGACCCGCGCTCCCAGCGGCGATCCCGCCGACGGGGGAGGCATAGTCGTGGACGAAAGCGGCAATCCCGATCTCGCCATCGTCATTGCTGACAGTGAAGGGAGCCTTGTAGCCTGGTATCCTTCCGATTTCCTGACAGGCCTGTCGATGAACGTGAATTACTTGTCTGAGTGCACCACGGAGCATGATCCTTCCGTGAATGCGATGGCATCGACTGTCAGGTTCACCGGGATACAGAGGGGCAATTACACCGTATATGCCTTCGCCAACAAGTCCGGACTATCAACTTCTGAGCTGACGGCTTTGAGAGGGTGCGTGTCGGCTTCCGGGATTGACGCGCTGCAGCTTTCCGTGGAGAGCGACCAGTATCCGTCTTTCACCGGAGTGATGCCGCTGTCGGCCAGGGCCTCCCTCTTCGTGAATGCCAGCGGCAATGGTCAGGTCGACGTCCCCCTGTTGAGGCCCGTCGCCCGCGTGAGCATGACGTTCAGGAATCTGACGGAGGAGGACATAAGCATATACGACTGCCGGGTGAGCATCGGGGCGATGAATCCCGCGCGCGGGTACCTTGTCCAGAATTCGCCCGACCTCGTGCCGTCATATGACAGGGACCTGGAATTCCGTTCTGCAGGCCCGCTTGTGTTCGGCGACGACCCGGATGTGCCTGAAGAATATCTCCGCTCGACTCTCCCGGTCAGGCAGGTGTTCCCCAGCATAGCGCCGGAAAGGACGGTCGGCAGCAGGTATCTGTGCACGATTTCCTTCCGCGTGAAGAAACCGGATGTCACGTACGACCCCGACGATCCCGACACCTATGACGCTGTTACCTTCCCCGATCTCCCCGTACACGACAGCCGTTCTTCGGACATCCAGTTCCTGAAACGCAACCAGTTCCTGAAGATTGAAACCCGAATCACGAAGAGGGCTGCCGAGTTTGACTACTCATTCAATTTCGACGTCATGACGTGGACGGAGAAAGAGAATTACCTGACATTCGATTAGAACGTGAAACGATTGACGCGCATACTGGCCGTGCTGGCGGTGATGATCCCTGTCTCCTGTGTCAGGGACCAGCTCCGGCCTGCAGACGAAGACAAATATCTTCCCGAAGGGACTCCCGTGACCATGAACATAGGGTTTGGAGTGCCCGGGTCGCTGGAAGTCAACATTTCGACCAGGGCCGAGGCAAGCCGGTCCGACGAGGCGCGTGTCCATGACCTTTACGTCATGATCTTTGATTCGGACGGCGATTGCTTCTACAATCGCTATTTCACCTACGAGCACCTCAATCTGTCCCTTGAGAATCTCGACTCCAACAGCAATGAAGGGTGGTATGTCCAGAATTCGGACAATAGTTACGGAGTGGTGAAGATTGCAACCCAGTCCAAGCAGAACTGCAAGCTGGTGATGCTTGCCAACGTCACCAACACTATTACGTCCCTTAACCACAGGGATCCTGTAGACGTGCTTTCGAGGATTGCTACCTATGACGAACTCTGCGGCGTGCGCGTGACCCTGGAGCAGGAAATCGTGAACAGGACTGACCTCTTCCTCATGATGGCGGATTCTTCCGGAGTCAATACCGGAGATCTCCGCTGGGGCAGTTTCGAGGAAAGTGTTGCGACTTACACCAAGACCGACGGCCATTATCAGCTTCGACTGAGGGCAATTGACGCGAAGGTCAAGTTCTGGATCAAATACAACGACACCAATCTGGACCCCGCCAAGTGCGAGGCCCGCAAGTGGCAGGTATTTAACGTTCCCTCAGAGTGCTACCTGATGCCGTCTGACAGGGATACGGAGTCGGATGTATCATTCTTCGACACCCAGAGAACCTATTTCGAAGGTACTGAAATCCATGAAGGCGATGAGTACCAGGTCTTTTCCTTCTACATGCTGGAAAACCGCCAGAGCCCGCAGAGGAAGATAATGGACGAGCCCAGTCCCCAATATTACCTCCGCGAAAAGGAGACCGACCCTGAATCGGAGGAGGCCACCTTTATCTACGCGCCCAGAAATGGTACCTTTGTTAAATTCGATCTTCTCCTCGCGCTGAGGCATGACGGCGTGCTTTCCATCCTGGATGAGCTCGGTGAGGCCTTCGCCCTGACGACCGAAGCCATGTATACGGTCCATATGGGGCAGTTCACAAACAGCGCGACCCAGTCCGCAGACTGGGACGACTACGACGTCGACCGCTGTACTTCCTACAATTACTATATCACGATCAACAACTCCAAGTCCATCTACGTCGAGGTCCTCGGCGAAAATGACGGCCAGGGAGGACACAACGATCCCGTCGAGCTCCAGCCGGGGCAGGAGGGTTCGCTTCTGCTGTCGGACAACAAGGTCGTGAATTGCGACGCCCACTACGCCTACCACAGCCTCACGTTCAAGTACACTCCCGAACTCGAAGGCAAGAAGGTGTCCTGGTACGTCAAGACGCCCTTCGACGAGGGCGGCGCGAAATGGATACCCAGCGATGATCCCTCTGACCCCAACGGCGGAGACTGGGAGTTCAACTGCAAGGATTACAAGTGGGTCCAGTTCGGCGTAAACAAGATAACTGCAGGTGCTTTCTCGGACAACCGCGTCTCGTATCCCGGAAACACATACGTGGAAGGCTGGGATGCCAGGACACAGGCGCTTGCGGAAGGACAGCTGATGGACATCCATCAGATGTACAATTATATCCTTCACCAGACAAAACTGCGCAACGACTGGATCGAAGCCAAGGAGAGCTACGCTGCCGGCGAAGGGGCCGATCCCGGCGACTATACCGGGGCGTTCCTCCTGGACCCCTCGCTTTCGACCGGCATTGCGGATGATCCAGCGACCGATTATGTGGACGAGAGTCACTGCTATGTCATTCGCGTGACTGCGTTCATAGACGAATACTACTACGAGAAGGATCCCAGGCTGGATCCCGAGACAGCATCAGCCGACCCTGACCTCTGGCGACAGTTCGTGAACAAGGAGCCGCGCGAACTCCATATCCTCTCCGAATCTCACCAGAGCGCCGACAATCAGAGCGATGTGATCACCTCCAGCCACTCCATCATCCAGCAGTCGATACAGACATTCTACAACACCTATTCACCCGATCTGAGGACCCTCTGGGGCACGGAGCACATTGACGAGATGGAGTATCGAGTCCGCAAAGAAAAGGATTCTGAGCAGGCTGTCTGGCCCTGGTGGCCGAGTGATCGTGATTTTCCCTTGACCAACCCCAACAGCGATGACAACGGACGGTACAATACTTCCAGGATGTGGGGCGTCGACGCGACTCATCACCCATACTGGGAAGATTTCGAGTCGCATCCGGGCATGCTCAATTATTCCGTTGACAACGACCATCCCGAGCTTGAGCCTGATTACCGGTATCTGGCCTACTCCTGCCTTACCCGTAACCGCGACAACAACGGCAACCACGTGATAGATATCGACGAAATCCGCTGGTACACAGCCTCCGTCAACCAGCTGGTCGGTATGTGGGTGGGCAATGAATCCCTGTCTCCGTCCGCCAGGCTTTATCAGCCGGAGAACAAGAACAGCACCTCGAGCGACACCAAGGAATGGCGTTCATGGGTTATATCCTCCACGGCGTCATCGAAACTCAATCCCCGCGTAATCCGCGCGGAGGAAGGGTGCACCAAATCCGATCACACAGCTTTCAGTTGGCAGAAACCGCCTCAGCTTGTTTTCTCCGAAACCGACCGTGACCAGGTCTCTTCGGTTCGTTGCGTACGCAATATAGGCACCTTCAACAGCGGGGGAAAGGTCGTGGATATAAGCTATGCCGACCTCGACGTGATTCCGGACAAGTATTACGACGCCGCGGCAGGGTTTGACGCCAACGGAAAAGTAAAGCCTAATGCAGACGGTACCTATACGCTGAAATTCTCGCGTCTGGATCCACGGTCCATCCGTGAATTCACTTCCGAGGACCTTCCATATCATGAGGAGAACTCGATGCACAACCGCGTATACATGGAACTCGTCATGCAGGATAAGGACAATTATGCCTATGCCGACGGTTCCTTGCCGGGAAGCCAGACCGAAGATGAAATTAACGACGCAGTGACCTCCTCCGGACATAATTCCTACTGTCCGCCGGGCTACCGTTTCCCGAACATGACGGAACTGCTTCTTATGACAGCCCTGCAACCATCCGACTACTGGTCCAGTAGCAAGTACCTATGCCGTACTTACTTCTCCCGCGGTGTCAGGGGCAATCGCACGACTCCGGGTGAGAACCACAAAATCGGGTGGGGCTTCGATGGCGGGAAACTGCATTTGTACAATTCCCGTGTCAAGGAACCGACCGTAATTTCCGGAATACGTTGTGTCAGGGACAACAACTGCACCGGCGAGATTACCGGAAGCATATCGGTTCCCGGAGGCGACAGACTCCACCTGGGCGACGATTGCACGATAAAGCTCAATATTTCCTCCCTCGGTTCGGCCATCAAGTCCTTGAATCTGTATCTCGTGTATGTCAATTCATCAGGGTTGGAGGTGACCCAGCCCATCGACATCGGTGATATCAAGCTTTCCGGCGTATCCATCCAGGATGCGGAAGTATTATGGACGGTGCCGACCGACCTTGCACTTCTCGGCAACATGTCCATCAGGGCCGTGGCTGTCAACAACATCAATATGCGCAAGGTCCTTGAGGCCCCGATCCGGGTCATATCTCCCGTGCTCGCCGCCGTAAAGCTCCTGCCGTGCCGCTATGATCTTGCGAATGAGGAGAAGGACAACCCCGCGTTCCCCGTCATGCTGACGGCGGCATCGCCTTCGTCAAGGATTACAAGCTGGCGTCTCCGGATAAAGGATCCGGACCGGGAGATCGTGACCGTCACTCCTTCGGTTGACTCCTCCGACGAACTGCACTGGAACACCATATGGAATTACGAGTACTCGTCGCTTGCGAAACTGATTGAAGGCACCTATACCTTCCAGCTTGAAGTCCTTACCGCCGACGGTGTCCGTACCAGCTCCAACGTGGCGTCGATGGACATACTGCGCGTCAATTACCATCCCAACCCCCGCACTGACTATGCCCATGCGGACAGCATCAGCGTAAAGTGGGAACCGGACGTGGTCGAAGGGATGAGCATGGCTGGCGGAGATTTCATCGAAGCCAATATGGATGTGAGCAACTGCACTACTTATGTCCCGGTCATGCAGATAAATAATCCCACGAAGAGGGACGACAACAAGAGCGTTTTCCGGGACAACCTGATAAGCATTGGAATTACGGATACTGACCATGGTACAGGCATCACGACGCCTTATGTGTATCACGTCTATTATCCTTACCATGAGGGTGATGAAAGCAGCAACAAAAACTGGGCGCGGGCCCTTGTGACCGGCAGCCCTGTGAGGGATAAGGATGTCGTTAATTATAAATGGTTCACCGGCGGTCCCGGTACCGGTTTCATGCTCCAGTCAGGCAGTGATTACATGCCTGATCCGACGAAGAGGCAGCATTTCCGTCTTGAGAAGGCCGGAGCGTTCTGGAACAACCAGTGGCTGGATCCCATGCGCTGGGCTGACAACGATACCGACGCCGCAAACGTCGCAGCCGCCATTGATTTCATAACATCCTCCGATACCTTCTATATCGGATCCACCCAGGGTTACCACCGCTCGCGAGCGCGTTACTGCTTCGTGCGTGCCGTGCGCAATTCGGCTGCGAGCCCGGCAGGCGGAAATACCAGTTTTGACGACGATCCCATAAGCGGAGGAGACCTGTAAAGATGAAAGCACTCAGATACATAACGGCACTGTTGCTCATTGCGCTTTCCTGTTCGAGGGAACCGGCGCCGGGCCCTCAGACTCCGCCGCAATATGGCTTCGTGACTGTTCACCACGCGGCCTCTGCCACAGGAGGACCACTCCTGCGCTCTACCGTCAATGGGAGCAACCAATATGTCTTCGAGGCGGGGGACAGGCTCTTTGTAAGCCATGTCGAGGATAACGGCGGGCAGTTGGATACCCTCCTGTACGGTTATATGACGATCATTTCCGGCATCGGCTCCACGGTCGCCTCGTTCGAAGGAGACCTGTATTGCTCTGAAACCTTCTCGCTCGTTCCTTCGACCCCCGTCGACATAACGCTGGTAAGCAGTGCGGACGCCATACACCGTGTCAAGAACGGGAAACTGGTTTCCACTGACTATCCGGGTGCGGAAGACGATGTTTTCGCTTCCGACCTTGCCGATGCGGTCCGGAAGTACAGCCATTTCACCTGTTCTTCCACCTTCGGTGCGGCATCTTATGTGCTGAGCCAGCAGACCGCATTCATGCAGTTCGCCCTCACTCTTGATGCCAGTGAATATCCGTCCGACGTGGTGGTCAAGCTCGGTACCGCCCGTTCCATTACCGTTACGCCGGAAGTTATCGCTCCCGGAGCCGTCAAGGCGAAGTTCACCCTTCCTTTCGCTGCCGGAACGGAACTTGGCGGAACTACAGCGATCACGGTCCAGAACGGCGCTGCCGGGACTCCCGCGGCCCTGGAATCCATAGAGAAGGCAGCAGATTTCACGCTTGAGGCGAATAAATATTATAATGTACGCAGATCGACCTTCGGTTGGGATGGGTTTGCTATTTTCATCAATGAAGATGGCACTAACATCACCCTTAAGTATTATAGCGACATGCCGAAAACTAATGATACCCAGAACAGAAATATCACATGGGTGGAGTATAGTCTTGACAATGGTGCGTCATGGACCAAAATTGATGACGAGCAGCCACTGAACTCGCTACAAGCTGGGAATAAGGTTTGCTTGCGCAGCAAGGCGACGGTATACAATGCATACGGCTGCGCGACGCTATTCACCACTAATAAGCTTTGCTATATCGGCGGAGACATGATGAGCCTTCTTTGTGAGGATGATTGGACTCGCAGGACATCCGTTGGAGTGGATGCCTTCAACAGTCTGTTCCAAGGCAATAAAAACATCGATATTTCAGAAGACAATCCCCTGATACTTTCAGCGACCACCCTTGGCAACAAGTGCTATAAAAATATGTTCAACGGCTGCACCGCCTTGACAAGAGCTCCGATAATCATGGCTACGACCATGGCTACTGGGGCGGGGAATCAAGGAAGTTGCAACCAGATGTTTAAGGGGTGCACGAAGCTTTCTTATGTTAAATGCCTTGCCACCACCAATATAGGATCTTCCAAGGGTACTTTGGACTGGTTGTCCAATGTAAGCGCTACAGGTACATTCGTTAAGGCGCCGACCGCCTCGTGGTCAAATGACGCCAGCGGCATCCCTTCCGGCTGGACCGTTGAGACCGCCACCGAGTAGATCCTGATCTCCATACGCAAAAGTCCGACCCGCCGGGGCCGGACTTTTCGTGTTATGACGGAGTGTCTTTACTTCGTCCCGAAGATGCGGTCGCCGGCGTCGCCGAGACCCGGGACGATGTACGCGTTCTCGTTGAGGTGGTCGTCCACGGCGGCGAGGTAGATGTCGACGTCGGGGTGCTCCTGCTGGACCTTGCGTATGCCTTCAGGCACGCCCACGAGGCACATCAGGCGGATGTTCGTGCAGCCGCGCTCCTTGAGCATCGTCAGGGCGTCGCAGGCGCTTCCGCCGGTCGCGAGCATGGGATCGGTCACTATAACGAGACGGTTGTTGACGTCGGCGGGTAGTTTGCAGTAGTAAGCGACCGGCTTGTGGGTCTCCTCGTTGCGGTACAGGCCGATGTGGCCGACTTTCGCGACGGGAACCAGCTCATGCAGGCCTTCGACCATTCCGAGTCCGGCGCGCAGGATGGGGACGATGGCGAGCTTGCGCCCGGCGACCGTCAGCGACTTCATCTTGCAGATGGGTGTCTCGATGTCGATTTCTTCGAGGGGAATGTCGCGGGTGACCTCATAGCCCATCAGCAGGGAAATCTCCTTGAGGAGCTGCCTGAAGTCCTTGGATCCTGTGTTCTTGTCGCGCATGATCGTCAGTTTGTGCTGGATCATGGGATGGTTGATTACGTGAAGCTGGCTCATAAGATTAATGTTATTCTCCCCAAATTTACACAATCCGCCGCACATCTGCAAAAAAATGCTCCGCATCACGGGATCGGTTCGGCAGAGTTGCTTGGGGCGTAAGGATATGGTAAACTTGAATGGGAGAATATATTCTTTTTGGGGAATAAATATAAAAAATATAATGTTCCTATTGTGATTTATGGAAAAAGTAATATCTTTGCAAAAAAGCAATGATATGGAAAACGTGCACGGCCCGGAAGAAGTTGCGGCTTCCATCAAGGAAATCATAAAGCATAAGTATGGTAATCTGAATGCGTATGCGCTGGAAAAGAACATTACGCCGACGCAGCTGTATTCGCTTCTCAGTGGAAAGGACTACCTGTCAGTATTCTCTGCTGTCCGGTTCAATACGGATCTGGATATAAGCATCGACTATTGCACGAGAGGTGTCCTTCCCTTCTTCAACCAGAAGCATGGTTATAATACACTTCTTGCGGCTTCAAGGAGATTCTACTATGCGGTGAGGGACGAAGACCGAGTGCGTGATGAATATGAACGTGCGTCCGGGAATTTATCGCCTGATGACTTGACTCGTCTCAAGTTATTCCTCGAGAAACTGCGTATTGAAAAGGCTAAGGCAGGATGTGCGCTTGTCGATCTCTTCAATGAAGGCTGGGGAGAGGAATGTGCCAATGATGAAATCAAAAAACCAATAATACCCAAAAGTACCATGAAACTGCATGAAGCAATTCAAGAAGTAATCCGTGAGAATGGCAAGGCCATGACATTTACGGAAATCGCAAAGCAAATCAATGCAAAGAATCTTTATACCAGGAAGGACGGCCTGCCGGTTCCGGCCAGTCAGATTTCCGCCAGGGTAAAAAACTATCCGCAACTCTTTGTGGTAAATGTCAATGCCAATCCGAAGACTATTTCTTTAAGAATAGGAAAATGAAGAAACGAGGTTTGCTGCCGATCGTGGGGCAGAACGCCAGGATTCTCATTCTCGGTTCCCTTCCTGGGGACGAATCTATAAGGAAACAGGAGTATTATGGCAATCCCAGGAACAGGTTCTGGGCAGTCATGGGCGGTGTCCTTGACGAAGAGGTCCCAGAGTTGTATCCGGAGCGGGTCAATTACTTGAAAAAGCACGGTATAGCCTTGTGGGACGTTCTTGGTTCTGCAGAAAGGGAGGGGAGTCTGGACTCGAATATCATGAATGAAGAATTCAATGACATCGAGAACTTTGTTTCTGAAAATCCTGCAATAGAAACCATTGCCCTCAACGGGAAAAAAGCCGAGACCTCGTTTCGTAAATATCTACGCATGCGGCGCAGCCTGGCCGAACTGCGAATCTGCTTTCTCCCCAGTACAAGTGCCATGAGTTGTTGCGCCGGCTGGGATCTTGAAAGGCTCGTACAAAGCTGGCGGGCAATCCTTTAGTGTATGAAAAAGCTGACCCGGGATAAGCAGATAAAAAGATGGTTTCTCAGCATTCCTGTCCTGACCTGCATTGCCGCCTGCATTATCAGTGGATGGATGGAGGAACTGGAATGGGAGCATCCTGCTCCTCCGGAGCCCAGGACGGAAATGCGTTACGATTATCGTCCTGCCGTGCAAACCACAAAACAAACACCACGTACTGTCATGCAATTTCAGAGCGAGGAAAACAAGCTGATTGAAGAATTCAGCAAAGAGGACTACTACGATATAGTTGATTATTACGGAGGGCTTGACGGAGAATTCAGCGATGTCGATTATAACGAAATACGGGATTATTTCGAGGATTAGATAGTTTTCCCGCCCTTCACCCTGGCACGAGTCCAAGGAACGACGGTGTTCCATTGGGTGATAAACGCTCTATCCCTCGCGCGATGATCGGTTGGTCCCAACCCGCAAGACACCTCGCCCCAGGATATGCCTCAGAGTGCCGTAGGAGCAATCTGGATTGGCGAGGTGAGGCGATTTCCTCCCGCCTCGCCCTCCCACTCCGGCCACAATGCCTTCAGGGCCGTCCCACCCGCCGAGGTGTTTTGTGGGTTCATCCGGATTCGCAGGTCAGTCCGGGTTCTCGGCAATTAAGAAAAGAGGATATCTTTCTACGAAATAATTGCTATTTTTGTGCTGATAACAGGGAATAGAGATGAACACGAAAGAATCTTTAATCATCACCATCAGCCGCGAGGTCGGCTCCGGCGGGCGTACCGTGGGAAAGAAACTGGCTGAAAGGCTCGGCATCCGTTACAGCGACAGGCAGCTGATCCAGGCTTTGGAAGAAAAATTCGGCCTGAGCGCAGCTCAGATAGAGAAACTGAAGGGGGAGAAAAAGCGCTGGTTCGACGATTTTCTCAATTTCGTGGCTCCCGTCCCGACTTCCGGCATGTTTGTCCGTCAGGACACCGCGCGGGCGGAATTCCGCGATTTCCACGTGAATGTGACTACGGAGGACGTATACAAGGCAGAGCGCGAGATCCTCAAAGGCATCGCCGACTGCGGTCCCTGCGTGATTGCCGGACGCTCGGCCTTCTTCATCCTTGGGGACAGGCCGGACAAGGTGGATATCCTCATCACAGCATCCAGGGATCGGCGCGTGCGCAGGATCATGGAGAAGCAGGAACTCTCCGAGGAGCAGGCGCTGCATGTCATCAGGGAAGTGGACACCGCCCGCGAAAACTACGTCCGGCGCTACACCTCGACGAGCCGCTATGACGCCCGCAACTACGACCTCGTCATCAATATGGACAATCTCACCGAAGACGCCGCCGTCGATCTCATCCTGAAATACATAGGCCGCTGACGCAGCCTGCACGGTATATGAGAAAGCCCCTGCGAAAAGTATCGCGGGGGCTTTCTTGGAGGTGCCTAGCGGAATCGAACCGCTGTACCAGGTTTTGCAGACCTGTGCCTAACCACTCGGCCAAAGCACCGTTAGGGAGGGCAAATATACGCCTTTTTATCGGAATTCCAAACATGCGGGAGCGAAATTCCGGCTCTTATTCGTATATTTGGGAACCGATTACCGTACAGAATGAAAAAGAAACTCCTAATCGCAGCGTCCCTGCTGCTCATCACGATTCCCGTGCTGGCGGTCTTCAACGAGAAGGACCTCGGCCAGACCCTGTCCGTACTCCGCGCCGAACTGAACCGCGAGGTCGAGAAGATGGAAGCCAGGCAGGAAAACATCAACAAGCGCAACCGGAGCCAGCATCGCCAGATGGTGGAGATCATGAAGAAGTGCAACGAGCTGTCCCTGATGCTCTATTCCCAGAACCAGGACTGCACCTTCGACATGACCTATGCGCTGAAGGAAGTCACGAAGCAGTACGACGCCTTCAACAGCCGCAAGCTGCCCTTCGACGACATCGTCAGCCGCCTGGACCTCGAGATCGAGCGCTACTCCCGCCTGATCGAGTCGCTGAGGCGCCTGCCGCCCCGCATCCGCCGCATCGAGGACCTGCCGGACAGCCTTGCCTACCGCAACGACAGCCTCAGGCTCGGCTTCCCGAGGGACCTCCGCCGCGCCGTGCGCGACAGTCTCAACGCCAGGGGCAACCGCTCCGCCTTCTTCCTCAATGAGCAGGGCCAGGCGGACCGCGACAGCTGCATACGCTATGCAACGGCGCTGCTGAAGATGTTCTCCGACTCCAAGGACAGGATCATCAAGGACAACGAGCACTACGAAGACGCCAACGCCCGCCTGAAAGAGTCCTACGACTATGCGCAGGCCCGCTACAAGGTCCTCCAGCGCAGGATGTTAACCCAGAGCCAGAGCAGCTACCTGCGGACCATCTCGAAGTTCGGCTCATATACGAAGAGGGCTGTCACGGACGCGAAGAGCAAGTACGGATTCGGGCCCGGAGCCAGCCTCGCCGAGGAGAAGAGCGAGTGGCAGGGGACCAAGGTCTTCGGCTTCGTCGGGATGATGTTCCTGGCCCTGATGGTGGCCTTCGTCCTGTGCACGGGACTACTGGCCATCCTGAAGCGCAAGATCCCCTGGCTCGCGGACAAGAAGCGGAAGGAGATGCTCGCCCCGCTGGCCCTGCTGGCCTCGACGGCGGTCTTCACCATATTCATAAGCACGATCAACGTCGCCGGAGGCCATAACTTCTTCAAGCTCGCCACGGCCCTGGTGCTGACCCTGAGCTGGCTCGTGATGGCCATCCTGCTGTCGATCCTTATCCGCCTCGAGGGCCGCTCCCTGCATGCCGCTATGCGCCTGTACCTGCCCATGGTGATACTCGGCGTCGTGGTCGTGACCTTCCGCATCGTGTTCATCCCGAACCAGATGATGAACCTGCTGCTGCCGCTCTTCCTGGCCCTGGCCTTCATCTGGCAGCTCATAGCCTGCAGGCGCAACAAGGCCCGCGCCGAGTTCGCCGACCGCGTCATGGGCGACATCAGCCTCGGCGTGCTCTTCATAACCGCCGTGATGTCCTGGATAGGATACGTCTTCCTCAGCATCCAGATCGTCATCTGGTGGCTCTTCCAGCTCGCTTCGATCGAGACCGTGATAGCCTTTGCCGACCTGCTGCAGAAGTACTTCGACAAGAGGCTGAAGGCCCGCGTCGTCCGCTACAAGTCCGGCCTCACCACGACCGGGCCGAAGGCGGCGAAAGGGGAGTACATCACGATTACATGGGCCTATGACTTCGTCAAGATGGTTCTTATCCCCGTCGCTGCGATCCTGTCCCTGCCCTTCAGCATAAGGCTGGCTCTCGACGTCTTCGACATGACGGAGATCTGCAACACTATCTTCTACACGACCTTCTTCGACTTCAAGGACGCCAACGGCAACGAGATGATACGCCTGTCGATGTACATGATCATCGTGGCTGCCTGCCTGTTCTTCCTGTTCCGCTTCCTCAATTACCTGATCCGTTCGCTGTTCAGGTACTTCAAGCTGAACGCCCTGCGCCGCTCCAGCGGCAAGTCGCACATCCATACCAACGAGGTCAACCTTACCCTTGCGAACAACGTCATCAGCATCCTCGTCTGGGGTGTCTATATCATAATCACCTTCACCCTGATAAAGATCCCGACAGGAGCCCTTTCGATAATAGCCGCCGGCCTCGCTACCGGTGTCGGTCTTGCCATGAAGGACATCCTGAACAACTTCATCTACGGTATCCAGCTGATGTCCGGGCGCCTGAGGGTCGGCGACTGGGTCGAGTGCGACGGCGTGAGGGGCAAGGTCATGGAGATAAACTACCAGAGCACGCAGATCGAGACCATAGACGGAGCCGTCATGTCCTTCCTGAACACGGCCCTGTTCAACAAGAACTTCAAGAACCTCACTCGCAACAACGCCTACGAGTTCGTCAAAATCCCCGTCGGCGTCAGCTACGGGGTCGATGTCGACAAGGTCCGTGACGCCCTCCTGGAGGCCATGAAATCGCTTCAGACGAAGGATAAGTACGACCGCGACATCGTGGACGGCTCGAGGGGCATCAGCATCACCTTCGACGAATTCGGCGACAGTTCGGTTAATCTCGCCGTCAAGCAGTTCGTGCTCGTATCCGAGAAGGTGGCCTACATCGCCCGGGCCAAGGAACTTATATACAATACGCTGAACGAGAACGGCTTTGAAATACCGTTCCCGCAGGTGGACGTGCATATGAAGGAAAGCTAGTCCTTCGGAAGCAGGCAGACGGGTTCGTCGCTGCTGAACTCCATCCTGAGGCCGTCAGCCTTGATACGGCCGTTGCTCCGGTCCCTTTTGAAGACCTCGATGCAGCGGTCGTTCTTGCAAGCCGCAAGAAGGTACCGGCCGTCCGGCGTGATGCAGAAATTGCGGGGATGCTCCGCAGTGTTGACATATTCCGTGAAGCTGAAACTACCGTCTGGAAGCACGCGGAATGCGGCGATGCCGTCGTTGCCGCAGCGGTGTGAGCTGTAGAGGAACTTCCCGTCAGGGGAGAGGTGGATGTCGCCGCCGCCCTGGAATCCCGCTCCGGGGACTTCGAACCTTTGGACGGGGCTGAAGAGCGGCCGGCCTTCAGCGTCGGCGCTTATCTTCCAGGCAATCACTTCATTGGACAGCTCCGTCAGAACATAGAGCATCTGCGCGGCCGGGTTGAATTCCATGTGCCTGGGCCCGGAGGCCGGACTGCAGTCTATCTTCATCGACGGGCAGTCGGTAAGGGGCTGCTGCGCTTCCGCTTCGAAGCCGAGCACATGCAGGCAGTCCAGTCCGAGGTCGCAGGCGAGGATCCAGCGCCCTTCTATTCCGGCGGCCTTGCAGATTGCAGCGGGGATCTCCTTCGCCTGGTGCACGTGCGGGCTGCGCTGCCGTTTCGGGTCCGGCCCGCTGCCTTCGTAGCGTATGAACTGGACACGGCTGCATTCCGTCCCTTCGCAGCGTATCACCGAGATCGAGCCGCCGCGGTATTCGGAGATGATGTTGAACGGCGTCCCTTCGGCGTGCCAGATGTGCGCAGGGCCTTCTCCCAGTTCGTCGCAGCGGGCGGTCAGGGTGCCGTCCTCGAATGCGCAGAAATAGGCTCCGGGGTACTTGTGGGAGGGGGAGAGCAGCTCTCCCTTCTCGCCGAAGGCAAGGTACGAGGGGTCTTCCATCTCCATCGTCCCGAGCGTTTCGAACGTCCTTCCGTCGAATCGGACTTCATAAATTTTCTCTCCGAACGTGCCGACATAGAGTTCGTAACCGGCCTTCGAGCAGGCGGATAGTAAAATTGCAACAGATGCGAGGGTAAAGATGCTTATTTGCTTAAAAATCGAAATCATATTTTGAGTTTTGCTTCTAAATTCTAATTCTATAGTCTTTTCGAGCTGTCGAAAACGCAGCTATTTGGCCGGGATTCGTTGCGTAATAAAAATCTTAATTATTATATAAAGCGTTGATGTTCAGCGTTGTGCGAAATTAGTAAAATTTTTTCAAAAATATTTTGCAGAATAAAAAAATGTTTCTACCTTTGCACTCGGGTCGTGTAAGTGAGAGTTCTTCCCCGACGACCTATTGGTTATTAGTTTTAGTGTTATTAATTATGTGGTTAGTATGAGTTGTTGCCGTGAGGTACCAACTCATTTTCTTTTTAGTACCTTTGTAGAAGCAAATATACGAAAATATGGAAAACAAGGACAACCAGATGAAGATTGAGATCAAGCCCGAGATCGCTTCGGGTTCCTATAGCAATCTCGCCGTGATCACTCATTCCCGCAGCGAATTCATAATCGATTTCGCGACGATGATGCCCGCCCTTCCCGTGGCGCAGGTCACCAACCGTATCGTGATGACTCCGGATCATGCGAAGCGTCTCCTGAATGCCCTTGTGGATAATGTCTCGAAGTATGAGGCCCAGTTCGGGCCCATCGAGGGAGTGGAGCCCCGCGGGACCCTGAACCTTGCGGATTTCGCGCCCCAGGGCGGGGCGAAGAGCTAGAATTTCCTAAGTTCTTCCCAGACCCGGTGGATCGGGAATCCCATCACGTTGTAGAACGAACCTTCTATACGCGTGATACCGATATAGCCTATCCATTCCTGGATGCCATATGCGCCGGCCTTGTCGTAGGGCCGGTATTTTTCTATGTAGTAGTCGATTTCTTCTTCCGTGAGTTCCTTGAACCAGACGAGGGTGCTGTCGGAGAAGGTGACTTCCTTTTCGGGGGAGCGGAGGGTCACCGCCGTGATGACCTCGTGTTCCCGGCCGGACAGGGTACGGAGCATTTCCCGGGCCCTGGCCTTGTCCGCGGGCTTTCCGAGTATCTCGTCGCCGCAGAGGACCATTGTATCCGAGGTGATGAGGATCTCGTCTTTTTCGAGCGGCCTGTGGAAGCCGTGGGACTTGCCTCTCGACATCAGCGAAGGGTAGAGCGCAGCGGGTGTTTCCGGGCTGGAGCCTTCCTTGAAGTCGTTGCCCGTATCTATCGTGAAATCAATGTCCAGCGCTGCGAGGAGCTCCCGCCTTCTCGGGGAGTTGCTGCCGAGGATGATGCGGCTCATATCAATAGACTTTTTCGTAGGTGTAGTCGTCGCCGAAGCTCCACTTGCCAGCCGCTTTCATGACCTTTTCGACGCAGTCCCTGATGCAGCCTTTGCCGCCCGGGAAGGGGGAGACGTAGTCCGCTGCCGCCCGGACTTCAGGCGCCGCGTCCGCAGGGGCCACGCCTATGCCTGCAGCCCTGACCGCGGGGAGGTCCGGGATGTCGTCGCCGACATAAATTATCTCTTCAAGTGAGAGCCCGTATTTTGCGCAGAATTCGTGTATCAGCGGAAGCTTTCCGCGGCAGCCCATGTGGATGTCGTCCTCAGGGACCATGCAGGTCAGGAACCTGGCCTTGATGCCCGGGGTGCAGCCTCCTGTGAAGACACCTACCTTGATGCCGTTGGTCGCCGCCATGCGCACCGCGAAGGTGTCTTTGGCGTTGAAGCAGCGGAGCAGGTCGCCGTTGTCCATCTGCAGCAGGCTCCCGTCCGTCATGACTCCGTCCACGTCGAATGTGATTGCTTTGATCTTCGAGAAATCCATGGCGCAAAGGTACGCATATTTTGGGAATCTTCTTTGTTTCGTGCAATTCGTTTTGGGCGTTGCACCGCAGCCCCAGCCCTTCGGATGCCGGGAGGCGTTTCCACCGGGCGCATGGTGGTCGTTTTTCGCCGGTTCTGATTTGCAAGTTGTTGAGCTGCCGTGTCTTGGCTATTTGGCCTTGCGTAAAATGACGCAAGGCTGGAGTGAACAACAGGCGAGCCGCCGCGGGCAGAAGGTGTCCGTGGGGCTCCGTTCCGCTTCGCGTCACTCCGTACCCTCCCACCGTTTCCTGCGTCCTGCCTGCGGCAGAACTTGTCTCCGGCGGGCCCCTCCCGCTGCCCGTGAGCGCGGGTGCTCACGCCCCCGGACGACCTTTGCCTGCGGCATGGCGAAATGTACTAGATTGGGTAGTTTTGATGATAAGAGGAAATAAACTACATTTGTATTTGCCGAAAAGTTCAATAAACCATAGGAACAGGCAATTGTAATCATATGAGAAAAGTTTTATTAACACTCGTCGCGTTCTTGGCTTTTTCACTGTTGTGCTTTAGTCAGATTTCTCTTGGAATGGCAGGGCGTAATATAGTTGGGACTATGCCCCAACCTTCATGTAAACCACTTGAAGAAGGAATAGTCGTTGTAGATGTTGTAGTTGACAGATACGGGACCGTTAAGAGAGTTGCAATCGAAGCGGACGGGACAACCTTTAAGGACAAAACAGTCCTGGAGGCGTGTGGTGAGGCCGCAATGGCGACTCGATTCAATGTGGATGCTTCTGCTCCGGAATTGCAAGAGGGGACATTATATTACAAGTTCAATAATGGCTATAGTGGAAAGTATACCACAATCAAAAGTTTTGTAGAAAAAGAATATAACGGTGTGTTTTGTGTCAAAGGAGTATTTGATGGAGTTGTGGATTATAACAAGCTCATTTTCCTGATTAATGAGGATGATTACATTATTCCAATACAACTCATAAAGAAAGATCTTGGTGCGGAAAAGCGCTTCCGAGCATTGGATTTGCAAAAAGGTGATACCTTGACGGTTAAAGGACGTTTTTCCACAATAGATGTTAACTATGAGTCCTACAAGGGTCTTAAGGAAGCAATGATAATAGGAAGGAAAGAAACAGGTGGGAAAGACGATGATGAGCCAAAGAACATCACAAAAGTACCTTTTCAGATTGTAGAGGATAAGCCGACTTTTAACGGCGGAGATGCCAATGAGTTCTCAAAATGGGTTAATCAAAACCTCGTGTATCCTAAAGTAGCAACTCGCCAAATGATAGAAGGAAAAGTGATGGTGCAGTTTACAGTGGAAGCTTGAATTCAAATTGTAAATGCAACTGATATAAAAGTGATTGAATAGTAAGTTGGAAGAAAAAGGAGACAAGCTTTAAGACTTGTCTCCAACGGAAAAGCTTACTATCTTAGCCGTCAATCGCCAAATATCAGACCAGATGAAGCATTTATCCGAAGGACAAAGGTATGAAATTTCAGCCTTAGTACGAGCACATCACACGAAAACAGAGATTGCCGCAATCGTAGGTGTACACAAATCGACCATTACGAGAGAACTGAAGCGTAATGGGTATTTGGGAACAAGTACGTATTACGCGGCATTTGCACAGCGGAAGTCAGAGCAGAGACGCCGTATTTGCTCGAGTAACTTTAAAAGATCGACACCCCGATCCGTATTTGAGACTGCCAGAAGGCTCATTGTTGACGAACAGTACAGTCCGGAGCAAGTGGTCGGCCATTGTCGACGCCATGGCATTCGGATGTGTTCTCACGAAACGCTTTACAAGTGGATATGGAAAGACAAAAGATGTGGCGGGGATGTGTATTTGTCTTTACGGCATCGCGGAAAGAAATACAGGAAGCGAGGTGCAGTCAATAACAGCCGCAGGCATATTCCAAACGCGATAGATATCTCAGAAAGACCTGTTATCGTAGATCGGAGATCTCGCTTCGGTGATTTTGAGATTGACACCATCGTAGGCGCGTCGTCTCATCAGCACATCCTCACTGTGGTGGAGAGAAAAGCTGGGCTGCTATTTATGGCGAGACTGCGAAAGCCAACCGCCCGGGAGGCTGCTGACAAGCTGATAGAAATACTGTCTCCACTAGCCAAGCATGGATATGTAAAGACTATTACTGCAGACAACGGATTTCAATTCGCACAACACGAAAGAGTGTCATCCGCATTGGGCGCAACTATGTATTTCGCTCGTCCGTATCACTCCTGGGAGCGGGGAACAAATGAGAATACAAATGGCCTGATCAGACAGTACCTCCCCAAGAAAACCAACTTCGACAACTACTCCGACCAAGACCTGGAAGAAATACAAATGAGGTTGAATAGCCGCCCTCGAAAAAGGCTGGGCTATTCAACCCCAAATGAAATTTTTAAAACTTTAACCCAGATTGACGATTCAGTTGCATTTCACGCTTGAATCCACG
>JAEEGL013462336.1_pt1 | contig 49624 bp, 18 predicted proteins | sample 9134231 | NCBI WGS metagenome assembly JAEEGL01 (sample SAMN16246548, study PRJNA631951) | gut metagenome | biome: gut microbiome; feature: rumen; material: fiber-attached | host: Bos | place: Iran: Karaj | collected 2018-10 | reverse complement strand
TCACCGTGATCTATCAGTACGACTACGTAGAGACCGGTGAGGGCGGCATGAGCATCACGCCCGTGAGCGAGCGCCACGTGCTCAATATCCACATCAACTTCAAGAGCGGCGTGCCCACCGTGGAGGACATCCTGCCGCCCGACATCGTGCTGCCCGGCACCAGCATCAGCATCAAGGAGCCATACGTGGAGCCCGGTGCCTACGAGGTGACAGGCGGCGGATGGGAACTCTTCGACGACGCTACCGATGCCGAGAGCCATACCAACGGCATAGGCTACACACCCAACGACGAACCGCTATTCCTCTATCAGAACAACTACCTCGTGGCCTACTATGCACAGACCTACCTCGGCAAGACCTACTCTAACGCCGTGCCCGTACATGTGGCCAACTACCACGACCTGAAGAAGGTGATAACCGATACGAAGCACCACTATTACATAGACCACGAGAACGTGATAGACAGGGGTATTGAGCCGAAGATCTACATCAACGACTACAGCAGCGACGCAGAAGGCAGGAAAGACGGACTCAACATGCTGAAGGACCTCTTCGACCTGAGTCTGGTCAATACCAGTAGCAGTAGCGCAACTGACGGTTATACCGTTTCAGGCGACAAGATTACCGCTACCACCGGAACGGCCAATAGCCGTCTGGTAAACCATGCCCTGCTGCGCCAAGGCACCAACGGTGTCAGGGAAGCCAAGGGCTTGGAGTTCTTCATGCGCAGCGATCTGAGTAAAGACAGTAACCCATGGTCGCCCATCGCTGGCGAGAAGGACGGAAGCGGCAACTACGTGAATTGCTTCGAGGGCACGCTCCACGGCGACGGCCATACCATCAGCGGCCTCGACGACTCGCTCTTCGGGCGGCTCTGTGGCGACATCTACAACCTGGGTGTCACGGGCTCGTTCACCGGTGCCGGCATCGCCGAGACAGGCGACGGCTACATGGAGAACTGCTGGATGAGCACCAGCAGCACCGCCGTAAAGACCAACAAACCCGTATTCGGAACACCGACAGGCTACTCAGGCAGCCTCACCTACAACATGGTGAACTGCTACTATCAGGAGGACGACGATGCCACCAATCCGTACACCAACCACACTGTCAGTGATGGTCACGGCGTACCGACGCCCAAGCCCGCCAAGGCCTTCTACAACGGTGAGGTGGCCTACAACCTGAACGGCTTCTACCTGTTTAAGCGCTACAACGACGTGCGTACATCTTCGGGTACCCCTGAACAGGAATATCAGTATTACACCGTCAAGAGCGACAACACGCTGCAACTGGAGCCCATCAAATACTACACCAGCAGTCCCGACCTCTGCTCATCAGGCTACAACAACCTGATGTATGTCGAGGACCGCTTCACCGACGGCGACTTCATCTACGACGGCGGTGACAGAGGTGTCATTCCTACCAGTGCCAACGAGCGTTTGGATGTCGTCTCAGGTCAATACTTCCCCATCTGGCCCGACGACTACCTGTTCTTCGGCCAGACCCTGAACTACGACCACGTTGATGGCCGTCCGCATCAGGCCAACCCGTCGGTCATCAACCGCAGCGACGGCCGCGTGGTCAAGGATAGCGAAGGCAACCGCGTCTACCGTGCTCCCGCCTACTTCCGCAGCGGCGATATGAAGACAGCCTACTTCAACCCGTATGCCATCTTTGCACAGAGCAAGAACGGCGATGCCAGCACGATAGCCTACAAGGGCATGACGGCCATCGACTTCACCGACGCGAAGTTTGGCTCATACGAGACCTATAAGACCTACGAGAAGGGCGTGACCACAGGCGACGACCTGCCCGACAGGTTCTACCAGCCGCTGCTCGACGACGACGGCCTCACCAGTTTCCGCAACGTCGACCTGACGCAGAACCTGCTGGTATATACCGACGCCCCGGGCTCTAACACCACCGCAAGCGAGAAGACGGGCACCGTGGTGAGCAACTACCTGCTGGATCCCACCTACAGCGAGAGCACGGAGGGCTATCGCCGCGTGGCCTACCAGACACCTGCCGGCATACACGGCCACTGGGTGCAGAAACTGGGTAGCGGCTATACTGCCCTGCGCGACCACCTGCTGGTAGACAAGCAGGACTTCAACGCGCCCATCAAGTACCAGTTCAACGCCACCAAGCGTATGTGGTACCAGCGCTATCCCGAGGATAACGAGTTTGTAGACCGCACCAAGGGCTGGCAAGCCATCAGCCTGCCGTTCAGCGCCGAACTGGTGACCACCCAGCAGAAGGGTGAGATAACCCACTTCTACGACCGCAGCGCCAACAGTTTCAACGATACCCGCACCAAGATTGGCCACGAATACTGGCTGCGTGAGTTCAAGGGCGGCGCGCTGACAGAGACAGCAAGCGGCAGCGGCATCTATTCGGCCAACTTCGGCTATCCCGTCTCGACGGGCACCGAGGCCAACAAGGTCTTCACCAACAGTTTCCTGTGGGACTACTACTACAACGCAACAGGCGGCCACAACCATAAGGACAAGAACGCCGATGACTACCAGACCTATTACATGCCCGACGCCAGCCATGTGGTCAACACCTACTACTACTACCGTCAACTGGGCAAGGGCACGCCATACATCCTCGGTCTGCCGGGTGTCACCTACTATGAGTTCGACCTCAGCGGCAACTTCACCGCAGGTACCACGGCCGTTCCTAACCCCTTGCAACTCAACAAGCAGTATATCACCTTCGCCTCCAACCCGGGCGAGGAGATCCAGATCAGCGACACAGAGATGGGCGGCGTACAAAGCGACAAGACGGGCGGCAACTACTACACCTTCAAGCCCACCTACCTGAACGATCCCGACATACCTGTGGACAAGGCCGTGTACCAACTCGACACCGATGGCGACAGTTTCGACAAGAAGGCAACTGGATCGGTGGCCATCACCGCCTTCCGTCCCTACTTCATCAGTTCCGCAACGCCCGGTGCACGCACTACCCGAGGTGGTGCAGACCTGATCGTATTCAACATGGATAACAACAGCGAGATAGGCATCCAGGAGCAGGAGGAAACGTCGGAAGAAGAACTTAACGGCAATCTGAAGGTCAGTGCCGAGAAACATAAGATCATCGTGTCATCCACATGCCGCAATCCTGTAGGTGTACGCATCGTAGGCCTCACCGGCATCGTCCACAATGCCTTCACCATCCAGCCGGGCGAGACCATCGAGACACGCGTCAACAACTTCGGCGTCTACATCGTAGAGACCTACAACGGCATGTATACCAAGAAGATTACCGTGAAATAAAGCGAACGACCAGGAAAACTGGCAGTGATACAAGGCCAACCAAGGGCAGTTCAATTAGAATAATGGCTATAATTTCCACAATTATAGCCATTATTTTTTGAATTATAGCCATTATTATTATTGAATTTTGGCCAGAATTACTAAAATTTTGGCCAAAATTCCAAAAATTCTGGCCAAAATTTAATCTGGCGAATAGTCTTTTTTGTGTTAAAAATTTTGCCATTTCACGAAAAAGCAGTAACTTTGCAGAGACTATGCGCGTATGCGCGCGAATAACAACGAATTTAACGAATTAAACGAATTGCTAACGATATGACACAAGATAGACCACAGATGACACAGATTTCACAAATGACACAGATTTCACAGAAGTCACAGAATACTGGGATTACACGGATTTCACGGAAGTCAGCGCTCATGGGAGCGTGGATGGTGCGCTATGCACTGATGGTTTTGATAATGGTGATGGCCAGCACCACGGGGGCGTGGGCGCAAAGTTCTCCTGAAGGAGATGATCGTTCTGGTTATTTTTATATTATCAATCTTACTATCCAAGGTAATAGTTCAAGATATGATGCAAGTAATCCTCAGGATGGTTACTATCTCTGTCCGGCTGCCCCCCCAGCCAATCCTGCTGCCGACTATAACTATGATGCTGTCTATTACGATGGTAATGCTGATAAGCAAAAGCCCTATCTGACAACATACCAAAAAGGTAGAGTAGATGATGCCGTATGGAAAATAGAGTTCGCAGAAACCGATAACCATATTGACTATTACTATATTAAGTATTGTTCTGAGAATAAGTATCTTACCTATAACAACCCAATTATTGCATCCGATGCTCATCGTATAGCTGTGCATTTGCAGACAGAGAAAGATGGTGAATATTCTATGTTTTGTTTTGAAACAGGATATCATGATGCAACGAGTTTCTATATTCGTCCAAGAAAAGTAACAACAGGTAATAGGCACCTCAACCCTACAAATAAGAATTATAATCAATATTACGGATCTACAGATGGTAATAAAAAGACTAAAGTCCGTAACAAAGATATTTATTTAGGTGGTATGGTTGGTCTTTATTCTAAAGCAGACCACTCCGATGACCAGGCTTCACATTGGTTTTTGGAGAAAGCTATTCCTATTATCTCATATAACTCCAGTAGCTTAATTGAGATTTCATACATAGATGACGGTGCTGTCATTTATTACACAACGGATGGTTCTGAGCCTCCAACGGCTGGAGATGAGCATGTCTATAGTGGCGCTTTTGACCCTGCCGATGGTGTAACAACTATCAAGGCTGTTGCTGTTGTGGGTGGTCAGGTTTCTGGTGTGGCAACCTATAATCCCATAGTTCTTTGTGGCGAGACTCATAAATACCTCATTCAAAGCCAGAACAATGAATGGACAACAGGTGCCCATCAGGGATTCCATTTCTACATGGTTCCAGGCGACATGGCAAGCAGCATCCTGAAGGTCAATACCACATCACTGCTCCGTCCTTCCATGGAGTGGCACTTCCTGAGTGCAGGTGTGGAGGGTGATGTCCAGTACTACTATATTGTTAACAATGCAAATAGCAAATATCTTGCTTATGATGGCACTAATAATGTGCATATGGACGTATTTGGTAGTGGTGGCAATAAATTTAAGTTCCGCATTGTGGAATCGCCTACGGCTGGTACATACAACATCAAGCCTTACGGAAGCAATAACAATCTAAACAAGGACACAGACAATGCCAATAATAAAGCTATCAATTTAAACAGTAATAATAATCATGGCAACACCCGCTGGAAGTTCGTCAAGAGTACCGACCTTGACCGCACGGCCCCGTTCACTGTGTCGGACGGCAGTTCGAGAACGCATTACAAACTTCGTAGCAGCGGAGATGAATTCTATGTGAAGGCACCTGCCGCTGCCAATGCCAATGCCACGATGGTCGCTGCAGCGTCGGCCACCACCGACGGTCAGAACTACTGGTATCTGGAAGAGGCGGCAGCAGCAACCAGCGATGACTGGCTGACCTACTACTATATCCGTAACGCCCAGACGGGAGACTATCTATACTATGCTAATGGTAATCCGAGCAACAATAATGCCGCTTTCAAGACGAGTGCAGACCTTGGAACAGGCGATAATCTCCAACGCTATTATTTCGCTTGGGCACGGTCAACCACAGAGGATTACTATTTCATTGTTCCTAAGATGGTGCGCGACCAGACGCTGAATAACTTCAGCACTATGGACAGGAGCGGCACCACATTGAGAGTGGCGAAGGTAAGGGCAACCGGAACGTCTGCCTGGACGTTTGTTGCCACGCCTTTCTGTCTTGACCCTGTCATCACGCAAGCCGTAGATGGGACAAGGACTGTTACCATTACGTGTGCTACCCCGGGCGTGGACATCTATTATACCACGGACGGGAGTGACCCCGTAGTGCCGGCTGCAGGGGAAGAGCCAACGGCACCAACACAAAAATACACGGCCCCATTCGTTCCAGGCGTGGCAGTTGACCAGATTAAGGCTATTGCTGCCAGCAGCACAGACAGGACATCGTTCTCTGCTATCGTTACCTATTTATTGCCTAAGTACACCTATCATATCGTGAATCGCTCGAATACGATTGCCCTCAGCAGCAGTGCCATCCAGCAGGCAGCGGGGACACTATTGAGCGGCTATGGTTCTATCCCACCAGAACTTCAAAGCGAGTATATCTCTGACGAGACGATACAATTCTATACGATGACAGGTGCCTTCAATGCCAGCAACCTTAATGGTGAGCACCTTATCACTGAGACACCGGCAGCAAGTGCCGACATCTATGTGACTTATACAACGACGAAACTGGGCAGTAAGTTCCTGTCGTTGACCAATTCCGCACCTTTTAATATCAAGGATAGTGGTAAGTGTCAATATGTTGAAGGAGGAACATTAAAAACAGATGCCGATGCTGTGGAATATAAGAGCGACAGGATATATCTGTGGTATTTCTTAGGTGGCGACCCCTACAATGTAACCATACAAAATGTCGGAAGTACAAGCAGTTACCTCAATTACTCTGCTTCTCCATCTCCCCAACTTTCCTTTGGCGCATCCCAAACATTCATATTGAAAGGAACTGCCAATCACGATGACCTGACGGACACAAAGTATGAGGATATTACGTTGATGGATGCCAGCGGGAATACGTTCACGATAGGCGTGAACACCGTCGTGCTGCCCATTAGATTCACACTGATTGACAGACAACATAATATAATCCAATCAGGGATTGAATATGAAGGAACATTCCGGTTGCCCGACGCTTGGCAAAGCCCCTTGGTGGACTATCATTACTGGAGTGCCGATGCGTTTGTACAAACTGTAGAAGGAACACCTGATGTGCCATTCGTCTTTAAGAATGATCCCGCTCCCACCGAAATCACGAGCGTCACGCAGGTAGCAGCAGACAATATCATCTACGTTACCTACACACTTAAGGATAATAACGCTATCGACTTGGACGGTCGCAACAGCCTCGGCATAGAGAACAAGGTGAACAAATCCTACATGCTGAAGTTCTTGAACGAGGCCAACTACGAGTTTTATCAGGAAAAGAGCGATGCCATCATGGACACCCCGACCAAGGCCGTCTATCCTTACAGCAATGGCGATGCCGGGCTGTATGTCTATGGTCAGAAGCAGTGGGATGACCAGTCGAGTAGTGGTGCCAGCACCCGCACACGATGGCTGTGGTATATCGAGCCGGCCAACAACCCCGCTTCAACTGCCGAACTCGACCCGTATCATGTCAGAATCTCTTCTTACCAGAACCAGACAAACTTCAGTTGGAAGGTGATGGAAGACGGTAAAGAAGTTTCAAAAACCCGTAACTTCCACTCCTACCTCCATACCTACCAGCCCGATGGGTACGGCAAGATAGTGACGGGCGTTACCAACGACAACCCGGCGACGAAAGGCAGAGTAGCAACATCTGATCTCTTTACCCCTGGCAACGCAAACTATCGTCCCGAAAGTGTCCCCGCCATTGACGACCTGCCTGACGGCACGGAGTACATGATTCTGGGCACGGCGGGCCACCTGAAACTGGTGACAGCAAAACCCGTGGCCTTAGACAGCAACCTTGACGGCACCACCGATAGCAATGAGCGCCGCACGGTGAACAGTTTCGAGCAATACTGGAAAAACAACCCCACGGTGCAGACAGAATTAACAACGAAAGTAACGACGGAAGGCCGCAATATAGAACTTACATCTACTCAGAAAACAGAAATCACGAGCAAGACTGCAACTCAGAATGCTGCTCTTAAACTTACAGAAAAAGCATGGCATTTCTATAAGGAGTATGCCAACTCTGCCCCCTGGGTGAACAACGGCGATGCCGCCGCAGGAACGTCAGCAACCACAGGTAAGAAGTTCCTCAAGGAAGAGCACTGGTTCCAGACCATCGATATAGGCGAAGAGTTCACGCTTGTCGAGACCACACTGACCCCCTTGGTGATTCTGGTTGACCAGCATGGCTGGGAGATTGTGCGTCTGCCCCTGCCGAGCAGTGCTGACGATGCTGCCTCCTATGCCGCCATCAGGAAATACAGCAGTCCGATGGTGAGCAACTATTATTACTGGAAGAACGACGGCAAGGTGCCGGGTTATCACAAATACGAGCCTAGCAATCCCGTCCTTAATTCCGATGTCTCTGCAAGTGGTAATTCCGAGAGTTATTCCACACCGGAATTAGGCGTGGCAGGCACTTTGCCTCAGATAAAGGACTCCAAAGGCAATTACTGCGACTTGTATGTGACCTACGACGTGAAGCCCGAGTATGCCAACACTTACGCCGGTGCAGCCACGGCTGCAGCCACCTCGGCTTCGCCCTACCTGCTGAAGCAGGGCGACCATTATGCTAAGATCGACGGTACATCATTGACCTTTGAGACCTCAGCACCTGAGAATCCAGAGGATGTGCCGGACGCCATGCGGTGGTATCTGAGACCCAACTTTGACATTGACAAGGAGATGGGGTATCTCTATAGTGGTGAAACAGGTGCTCAAGATGGTGCAGGAAGCAAGGATGAAAATGAAGCAGCATACTTGGCAGCAGGTAAGAACGGCTTCGACCCCTACAACGTCCAGATTCAGAGTGTGGCAAACGTAAACCGATATTTCAAGGCCAACACCACGGGTTCGGAACTGTCGAAGGGTGTCTGGACTGGTACGTCATCCTCTATTTCACTATCAAACATGAACACAGGCATCCAGGTGGGCGTAGAAGGTTACGACCAGACCACGATGAACATAACCAACGCCACCTTCATGGTAGTGGACGACGGCAACGGCAACATGCAACTGATGCCCCGCTTCGACAACACAAAAATAGTGACGTATGACGAAGGGACAAACAAGTTCATACTCAGCACGAAACTGGCAACGCCGGCTCCTGCAGGCGATGAAGGCACGGGCATACAGTCATTGTATGTCAGCATAGTGCCTACCGTGGTCTACTTTTCGAGCGACATCAAGAGCATGGGTGGCTCCTATATCCTGGGCTCAGACATACAAGCCTTTACAGTGGACACCTCTGTGGGTACCGCCAGCAACCCCTTCCTGGGTACTATCGACGGCCAACTGCGTACTATCCATAACGCGACAGTGCCCCTGATTGCATACGCCGACGGTGCTACTATCAAGAATGTAATTATGCAGGATGTAGCCATCAGCACCGGCGAGAATGTTGGTGCCATCGCCAACGTAGTGGAGGGTACATCAGGCCGTGTGGCCAGCATCTACAACTGCGGCATCCTGTCGGGTAGTGTCAGTGGCAGTGGCTCCGTAGGCGGTATCGTCGGCCTGCTGGGCAGCAAAACGGATAACGACAAATGCTATGCGCGCGTCATCAACTGCTATAGTTATGCCAACATCATGAGTGGTAGCGATGTAGGCGGTATCGTGGGCTATAATGCCTACGCATCTACTGCTGCCAGCATCAGGAGCATGGTGATGAACTGTGCCTTCTATGGCGACATCAAAGGCGGCACAACCGTATCGCCTGTCTATGGCGGAAAGAATATCGACAACCTGCACAACGGTCTCAATACCTATAACTACTACTCATACGAAAACCTAAAGTCTACGGCTATCAGTAGTGGCAAGTACAACTGTGCCCTGGCCGTAGAGGAGAAATACCTGAACCGCTTTGAGTTCTTCCGTCTGCTGCTGAACAGCAACAAGCGCCTTGCAGCCTACTATGCCACAGGATCGGCCGTCAATGCCGAAAAGAAAATGGCCAAATGGGTGCTGGAGACTGCCGATAGAAGTAATGCCAGCCCTATGCCCTACCCCATCCTGAAAGAGCAAGGCCGCTATCCGTCGATTATCAACTACGACACCAGCGGACTGGATGACTATAGCGAAGAGCACCGGAACGAAGGTCTCAAGACGGGCACACTCTCGGTGACCATCAGCGGCGTGGGTGACAATGCACCCGGCGGTGCCACTGTCGATACGACACCTTTCAGCCTTGTCCGCACAGACAAGGACTTTGCCCATTTCAACTTCAACTACGACAAGGTGCAGTTGCCCTATTACAACGACTACGGCACGATGAACTACACGTCGAACAAGGTGGTGACTGGCTGGAAGATTACGGCCATTACTGCCGTTGACGACGACCCCTATGATAATTCATATTATCCCACTACCGGCGTCAAAGACTACCCCTATCATAACTATGCCGACCGTAAGAGATCCAACAAAGACCTCTACAGCGTCAGCGGCCGTGTGTTCTCTCAGGGTGCCTATTTCGATGTGCCTTACGGAGTAACCAGCATCACTATTGAGCCTTACTGGGGCAATGCCGTCTACGTGTCTGACGAATATCGCGATGTGGTCTACAACACCAGTTATAATGCGCAAAACGTGACTCAGTTAGGCAGCCAATTCGGAACTAACGGCACAACCGTTACCATCAATGGCAGCGACCAGAAAGTTTATACCTCTGTTGCCAACGCACTGAAAGACAGCCATATCAGCAGTTCGGGCACGGTGTTTGACAATGCCATAGTGCTGGTAGGCAACCTCCACAATTCCGATGTACCATCTGGTGGCACCACTGCCTTCACGATGATGTCTATCGACCAGGACCTCGACAACGAACCCGACTACAGTTATATCTACTGTCATGGTTCTCGTACTGCTGTTTCTCCCATCCGTTTTGACTTCCTGAACATGCCCGGCACAGCCCAGGCCCAGAAGCCAAACGGTGCCAGCCAGTTGCGTAATGCAGCCGTTTTCAAGACTATGGGATGGTTTGAACTTACCAACACCTCGCTGATGTATTTCAGCCAGATAGAATACGAAAACCTGGTGAGTGGTGTTACAAAGGTCGACGCACCGTTTATTCTCCAAGGCGGCGTTGTAGACCAGTTTGTGTCTACACAGAACGCCGACATTCCCGGCAAGACCATCTATATCCACGTAGGTGGCAATGTATGGTTCAAGACTTTCAGCATGGGATGCCACGGCGACGGTGACAAGAAGACACCCCATATTCCCGTATCCGTGACAGGTGGCGACTACGATAGTTTCTATCTGACCGGTACATACAATCCGAATGCGGCCATCTATGACGACAATGCCGAGTGCTACATCAGCGGTGGACGCTTTGGCGAGGTGGCCGGAGCCGGACAGGAGCAGATAGGCGCTACAGGAGGCAGCAATGGAAATATCCGTTGGCAGATTTACGATGCTGACATCCGGGAGTTCTATGGTGGCGGTATCAATGATGCCAAGCCTGCACAGGGTAATATCACCACTGATATTTTCAACAGCCATGTGGATAAATTCTGCGGAGGCCCGAAGTTTGGCAATATGCAAACAAACAAGAAGGTGATCACCAACGCCGAGGGATGCGTCTTTGGCAAATACTTCGGTGCCGGCAACGGCGGTAACTCCTACAGCCGAAAGAAATACTTTGATAAGACCGAATACCCCTGGGCTACCTTGAATAAATACTATACCGACGACAAGGGATTATTCTACGATGGAGCCACTACAAGATTAACACAAGGTGATAATTTCTATGGTTTCAAAGGTATTGGCGTGGCCACCGACTTCGACTATGAGTTCTTTGTATGGACCAGCGGTACGGCCGGTGTGCGCTTCTATGTAAACTTTGCATCCTTCTCGCTGGCCCAGTGCAACGATGTGGAATCAAACCTGACGGGCTGTACTGTCAAAGAGAACTTCTATGGCGGCGGCAACCTGGGCAGTGTCATCGGCACGGCGAAGAGTGTGCTTGATGGCTGCACCGTGCATGGCAATGTGTTTGGCGGCGGTTTCTCTGCTACCATACCAAAGATTCCCGTGAGGAACGGCGGTTTTACAAAGAATCCTAACTTCAACAGCAATTCGGGTATGTTTGAGGCGGGCGTTTTCAGCGGAACTACCGACTACGAATGGAAGCAAGTGGCCAGCTATCCAGGGAATGGCACCAGTGGTACTGTCACCGAAGACGGCAAGAACTATGTGGTGACCACAGCCAACCTGAAAGCCTTGGGCCAGGTGGCCTATACCGACCTGACGGTAAAGGGCAACACCGTGGTAGAAGGCCATATCTTCGATGCCGACGGCAATGATACCGGCGAGCAGACGGGTGGTGTCTTCGGCGGTGGCGACCAGTCGGCTGTGAACCACGACACGAAAGTGGTTATCGAGAATTCCAAGGCCAACGAGGGCGTGCTGAATGTGTATGGCGGCGGCAACGTGGCCGACGTGCTCGGCAAAGCCGATGTAACGGTCACTGGCGGATATGTCAAGGAAGACGTCTTTGGCGGCGGCAAGGGTGAAACGACCGTTGTCAGCGACAACGTGAATGTACTTATCGGCACAAGGAGCGGCGAGGCTCCCAGTTTCACCTACACTGGCAACGGCACCGTACACGGAAACGTGTATGGCGGCTCGGCTCTGGGTGCGGTAAACGCAACCAAGAATCCCGACACAGGCGTTTTGTCTTATACCGACGGGAAAAATGTAACCGTGAACATCTATAGCGGCACTGTAGACGGCAGCGTCTTCGGTGGTGGTCTGGGTCACGACGATGCAGACGATTCCAAGGATATTGCGGCCCAGAACTTCGGCAATACTACAGTGACCATTGAAAACAACGACAACTCAAAAGCCCTGGTCAAGACAGCCGTCTATGGCGGTGCCAACGTCAATGGCGTGCTGCAGAAGGATGCCACGCTGACCATTACCGGCGGCACCGTGGGCACATGGCCCGCTGAAAGCAGCGACCCCATTACCAATGTGGTCTTCGGCGGCGGCTTCGGTCAGCCTACGCTGGTCAACGGCAACGTGGAGGTGAACATCGGAACCTCGGGACTGGCCTCGAGTGGTGCCACCTTCAACGGCCATATCTACGGCGGCAGTGCCCTGGGCTGCGTGAATGCCAGCAAGAACGGTAGCGACCCGATGGTATTCCATACAACAGGGGATGGTGCCAAAGACACGAAAGTTTATCTCTATAAGGGCCTCATCAAGGGTAACGCCTACGGCGGCGGCCTGGGACAGAAGAACGGCGTCAACGGAGCCACCAGCGATGTGGAGGCCTACGTGGGCGGCGATGTCAACGTACTGCTCGACGGTGCCCAGTTCTATAATTCCTTCACTGGCTCGGGCGTTGACGAAAAGCCTCTGACCGGCCAGATCTTCGGTGCCAACAACCTGAACGGCACGCCGTTGGGACGTGTCACGGTGCATGTGAAGCGGACTGTGGGAACAGACAAGCCCACTAAGGACAGTGAAGACCCCTCTAAGTCTATCACCCGCGACCAGCGTCCTGTCGCTACGCCCTATGGCTACGACGTGGCTGCCGTCTATGGCGGTGGCAACCAGGCAGACTATATTCCCACCGATGCAACCTTAGACCCGGAAGCCGATGACGGCAACCAGGCCAAGATTGATGCGGCCTGCGCCAAGGTAATTATCGAAGGTTGTGAACAGACCAGCATCGAGTATGTCTATGGCGGTGGTAATGCTGCTGCCGTGCCGGCCACCGATGTCACCATCCTGGGTACCTATATCATCGACTATGTGTTTGGCGGTGGTAACGGTAAGGGTACAGGCAACCCCGGTGCCAATGTAGGATCATACAACAATGGCGCTACTGAATACGGCACAGGTAAGGCCTTGACCAAACTGGTGGGCGGCTATATCCATGTGGTCTACGGCGGCAGTAACACCAAGGGTAACGTGCGTGGCGGTACGTCGATCAGCATGCCGGATAAAGATTCATATATATCAGACGGATATGACTGCTGTCCTACGCGCAACATCCGTGAGATCTATGGTGCCGGCAATCAGGCAGAGCAGGATGGTGCCGTGACCATGATTATTGGTTGTGTAGACAATATGGACTATGTCTACGGCGGTGCCCGCAATGCCAACGTAAAGGGCGGCGTAGACCTGGTTATCACCAGCGGCCACTTCAAGGGCGTGTTCGGCGGTAACGATACCGCAGGTTCCATCCAAGGCCCCATAACCCTCACCATCGAGGAAACGGGTTGCGATCCCTTGGTCATCGACAATCTCTATCTTGGCGGTAAGGATGCTGCGTATTCCATCTACGGATACAAGGATGTTGCGGGAACTCTCGTGGCACGAAGCAGTATGTCCGATGGCGTAGCCGTGGATCCGCCGGCTGACGATCCGGAAAGTGATAAGATTATAGAAAGTCAGTTGTACCCCGATCCTGTCTTGAATGTTGTCTCCTGCACCAGCATCGGTAACGTGTTTGGTGGCGGACTTGGTGCTACCGCAACGATGTACGGCAGTCCTACGGTGAACATCAACATGATCAAGGGCAATCAGGCGGGAGAAACCAATAAGAATCTTCCCAAGGAGTATAAAGACATACCCAACATTACATATCTAAGCGATGTTGATGCAAACACCATCAAATGTAACATTAAGAACGAGATAGGTTCCATCGGCAATGTCTATGGCGGCGGTAGTGCTGCCAGCGTGGTAGGTGACACCCGCGTGAATATCTGCACGGAGGCTTCTGTCGCTGAGCGATCCAGCATGGGATTACCCATTACAGGCTCTCCTAAGTCTGTCGAGGGTGCCACTATCACGGGCAATGTGTTCGGTGCCGGTCTCGGTCTTGGCACAGAGGTAAACAACACTGAGATAGTGCTGGCTGGCGGCACGGTAGCCAAGAGTGTCTATGGCGGTGGTGAGTTAGGTATCGTGAATGGCAATACCCACATCACCGTACACGGCGGCGAGATTGGCGACGAAACAGGTGTGAAGGCCGGTGAGGAGTATGGTAACGTCTATGGCGGCGGTAAGGGTAACACCACTCACGTCAGGTCGGGACTTATCAAGGGCAACACCAATATCACGATAGAAAATTTGGTGGCCGACGAGGACTATAATAAAGCACATCCGGAAACAGCCGTAGGAACAGTCGTGAGTTCACCCAAGATATACCATAATATATATGGTGGTGGTGCCCACGGTTCAGTAGGTACCTACAATTACGCCAGCGATGCAGAAGATGCTGCCATCACTTCACTTGCTTCAGAGAATACTACAGATGAGAACACAACCGGTGTCGCCAACATCACCATCACTGGCGGTACCATTGGTGTGAATGGTCACGAAAATGGTATAGTGTATGGCTCTTCGCGCGGTGAGGTAGGTGCTCCCGAGACTATGTGCGACAAGTTGGCATGGGTCTATAGCACCAGCGTCGTGATTGGCACTTCGGGGCAGGGCACTATAGTTACCACCCCGCACATCAAGGGCTCTGTCTATGGCGGCGGTGAGAACGGCCACGTCTATCAGGATGCCTCAGTCACTATACATAGCGGCATGGTAGGTATCACAGACCCTGCCATCGATGGTGGTGCTGCCTATGCCTATCGTGGCAATGTGTATGGAGCCGGTTGCGGTACGGATAAATATGTCGACACTGCCGATGGTAACAAGGAGAAATACAATCCCATGTCGGGTATTGTTAAAAATGGCAACGCTACGGTGCTGATTGACGGTGGCCATGTGGTTCGCGATGTCTATGGTGCCGGTTCCATGGGTTCTGTAGATGGCAGCACCACTGTCACCATTGAGGGCGATGCCGTCATTGGTGCCGACGGCAGCGGCGGCGGTTATGTATTTGCCGCAGCCCGTGGCGATGCTTCTGAACCTACGATGGCTACGGTGGGTAGTTCCAACCTGAACATCAACGGTGGCACTATCTGGATGGATGCCTACGGCGGCGGCCAGAACGGTTATGTCAAGGGTGCCGTAGTAGTCAACCTGACGAACGGCACCGTGAAGCGCGATGTCTATGGCGGCGGTGCACTGGCTAAGACCAATACGGAATACGATGCTAACGATGACGACAAGGATGACTATATCACCACCGTTACCCTAAGCGGCACTACCATCAATGGTGACCTCTATGGTGGCGGTCTGGGACAACTGGCTGCAGCCGATACCCCTGCTGTTCTTTATGCTAATGTAGAAGAGTATAATGCTGCTAAAGGCACATCTTTGGATGCTGCTGCTTTTGACGCATTGTCTGATGCTGAAAAGACTAAGACTCCTGCCGTTGCAGCAATAGATCCCATTGCAGCCGATGTGAACGGCCCGGTTACGGTGACTGTATCAAACGGCAAGGCCACCCGAGTGTTTGGCTGTAACAACGTAAATGGTTCGCCGAAGCAAACGGTGGCAGTGAACATCACCGGTACCACACCCGTGGCTCTTGGCAGTGCCATCAGCGACGTCTATGGCGGCGGTAATCAGGCGGCGTATTCTGGCAGCACTTCAACGCCCATCACTGTGACCGTGTCCAGCGGTACGATAAACAATGTCTATGGTGGCGGTCTGGGTTCAACGGCCGTTGTCAATGGCGGCACTTCTGTCACCATCTCCGGCGGCACCATCGGCAACGATGTCTTCGGTGGCGGCAGCGAGGCTGATGTAACTGGAAGCGTCAGCGTCAGCATAACAAACGGTAGAGTCATCAATGACGTCTATGGCGGCGGCGCACTGGCAAATACGAATACAGGAAACTGGAACACTTCCACCAACACCTGGGATGTGGCAGATGCTCCACTACAAGACTACTATGTGGAAGTTAAGCACCTAAAGACAGGTGATGATGTATCTTCATTCTACACAGCCCCTAACACTCCTGCTACGGGTACGTATGTTGAGAATACTCCGTATTATAAGAAACTGCAACTCAACCCCAACATCTATGCTATTGCCAAGGCAGATGGCCATACGCAATACACGACGACTGTCTCGCTGACGGGCGGCATCATCGGTAATGCCTACGGTGGTGGTCTTGGAAGACTGGGTACAGGCGTTCATTATAACTCAACAGAATGTGAAAACTATAATAAAGGATTATCAGGAGCATTGTCCACAGCCGCCCTGACTCCAGAACAGGCTGCTGCATACAATACCACATTAACTGGAGCAATTGCTGCTGGCACCAAATTAACAACAGCCCAAGCGAACGCGGTTAATACAGCATTAAGTTTAAGTGAACCCGAAAAATATATAGCAGGAGATGCAATCTCTACAACACATGCAGCATCCTACAATGCCACATTAGCAGGTCATAAATCTACTGGCGATATGCTTTCCGACAGTGAGGTTATAGCCTATAATGCAAAACTCCCAGGCGCTATAGCCACATCCGATTGGAAAACGAACCCCTCTGAAGGTGCAGGAAACAGGAAGGCTATGGTTTACGGCGATGTGGCAGTTACCGTTAATGGCACGGTCTTTACAGACGATGTGGAGTTCATTGACGCAGTAGAGAATGTGGCCAAGCACGGTCGTGTGTTTGGTTGCAACAACCTTAATGGTACACCTAAGGGCAAGGTGACCGTTACCGTCAACGCCACCAAGCGCGTTGATGGTAGCAACACCCATGTCAAAGGTGAACTGGAACTTCAGGCGGTCTATGGTGGTGGCAATCTCGCCAACTACGAGCCTGAGACCTACGATAGGACTGGTGATCATGATCATACTGGTCAAACAGAATTCGGCCAGAAGACCAAGGTGATTATCAACGGATGTTCTAATGTCAGCATCAATAAAGTCTATGGTGGCGGTAACGCCGCCACCGTCCCCTTCACGGATGTTGACATCGTTGGTGCGTTTGAAATCGGTTATGTCTTCGGTGGTGGTAACGGCGGTGACAAAGTGAACTACGGCGAAGGATGGCAGCGAAATCCGGGAGCCAATGTGACGCACTATGCCAATGTGATGCTGAAAGGCGGTACCATCGGTCAGGCCTTCGGCGGCAGCGATACCCGAGGAACTGTCGGCGGCACGGATGTGAAGCAATCCACCAGTGCAGATTGTCCCTTGCGTATTGTGAACTTGTATGGTGCCGGCAATGGCGACGATGCCAATACTGATGGAGATATCAATATCATCGTATCTGCCTGTGGTGAAGGTAGTGAGATTCAGAATGTGTTCGGAGGCTCCTACAAGGCCAATATCAAGGGTAGTGTAACCATGACGATCACGAGCGGTATCTTCGCCTCCGTCTATGGTGGTAACGACCGCATGGGTAGCATCGGTGGTGACATCATTGTCAATATTGAAGAGACAGGCGACTGTAATAAGCCCATCATCATCCAGAACCTCTATGGCGGTTGCTATCAGACGGCTTATCCCGGCGTTGGTGCAAAAGATAAAGATGGTTATGATTTCACCAGTGGTAATATTACCGTCAATGTCAGGTCTGCAACCCGCATCGATAGAATTTTTGGTGGAAGCGAGAATGGTCCTGTGACGGGTAACACCACAGTGAACATCAACATGGTTGAAGGTTCGCAGAGCGGCCATACCGGTGTTGCAGTTCCCGACTATTACGTCAATGCAGCCTCCAGGCCCAGCAATGTTACAAATATTGTTACAGAAGGCTATGTTGAAGTCCATGGACTCGTTACTGATGCCGATGTTGCTGCCGACCCGACGAAAGAACGATCGTCAGTTGTTGGATATTATACAAGATCTGGCGAGGAGGGTTCATATACCTATACTCCTGCTACAGGTTTAGCCGTTGCTGGTGTGACCTACTACAAGTCATCAGTAACAGGTGATATTACAGAAGGTATCGGAACCATCGGCGAAGTCTTTGGTGGTGGCAATATGGGTAATGTCACTGGCAATTCCACCGTCAATATCGCTACAGAGACTTCGGTGAACATGAAAAGTCTGAGTGATGCACCCAGGACAGTTCTTGGTGCTCACATCGACGGCAACGTATATGGTGGCGGTAACCTGGCTGACGTGAAAGGCAACACCTATGTGAACATCTGCGCGAAAGATGACAGTGGATACAAGGCTGTGGCTGAAGGCGAAAAGAAGGTCACAATAGGTGGAAACATCTTCGGCGGCGGCAAGGGTTCTGATGCCAACTTCGAGTGCGACAAAGCCATGGTAGGAACGAACAATGAAGGAATTTCTGCTGCCCACGGTAATACAAAGGTCACCATCGGAAACGGCAAGATTAGCGGTTCCGTCTATGGAGGTGGTGAAATCGGCCGTGTGGAGAATAATTCGGAGGTGACAATTGGCCTCACCTCTGGGGCTACAAGTTCACCTGAAGTACAGCACTACGTCTTCGGTGCCGGTAAAGGCGTAGAGACACATGGTTATTCCGCTCTGGTGCGTGGCGAAATCCACGTCACCATTGATGCCAATACCAAGGTGGGAGAAAGCGTCTATGGCGGCGGCGAGATGTCATCCGTAGGTCGTTATAAGGTGAAGTTGGGTACGAATAACCCCGTCGGCGCTCCCGATGAGTTGCCCGTTGGTATGCCTTATGAATTGAAAAATCCTGAAGAAGACCCCCATAGCGGAAAATGTATCGTCACGATTCAAGGCAATGCTGAGATTGGTCCCAATGACATGACGATGCCTACCTTCTCTGGTCACGTCTTCGGCGCCGGTAAGGGTATCCTGCCCAAAGTGTATACTTATACAGGCGAAGATAAGCCCAAGCGTATGCAGAATGGAAATATCTGGGATACTTTTGATTCGGAACCCGAATTAATCACATTCATTGAAACGATGGCCATGAGTGCCGCGAGCGATGTGACTATCGGCGGCAACGCTTTCATCAAGGGCTCCGTCTATGGCGGTAGTGAGAACGGGCATGTGCTGAATGATACAAAAGTCACGATAACGGGTAATTGCCAGATTGGTAATGGAGATGGCGTTAACCGCCGATATACAACGGAAGAATGGGCTTATGACGGATCCACAACTGCCAACTCTCTTGCCGAATGTGCACACTGGTCATACACATCTCCACACTGCCCATACGACCTCTACAATGACTCCAACAATGACGGGGAGCCGGATCCAGGCACTGACGGCCACACGTTCTATGGCAATGTCTTTGGTGGCGGTTCGGGCTACTTCCCCTATAGGAGCAATCCCGATTGGGTGAAAGACGACGCAAAGAGTGCCGCTGAAGGTCATCCTGCTGACGTTCACGGCTATGCTAACGGTCTATGGCTCCGCTCGGCAGGTTCTGTAGGGGGTAACACTTTAGTGGAAATCAAGGGTGGACACATTCTGACCAACGTCTATGGCGGTAACGAACAAACCGATGTGGGTACATACACCAAGGATGCCAATGGCGTGCCTATCGTCCACAAGTCAGGAGGCTTGTGTACCATCAACATGTCGGGCGGTACGCTTGGTGTGCCCCGCACGCTGGAACAAATTGCTGCACATCCCGTGACCTGTTACCTCTTCGGTGCCGGCAAGGGCGACCAGCGCCTCAATTTCAATACGTGGACCAATGTGGCCAGTACCAACGTGACAGTCAGCGGCGGCATTATCTATGGCTCTACGTTCGGTGGCGGTGAGGATGGCCACGTGCTTGGAAATGCTGTTACCAACATTAGCGGCAGCGCTAAGATTGGCACGTGGGGCACGTCTTACGTCGATGGTAATGTCTTCGGCGGTGGTCGTGGCTTCTCTGGTGAGGCACTTACAGCAGGAACCGTTGGTGGCAATGTGACGGTAAACATCAGTGGCGGCACCATGCTTGGCTCCATCTATGGTGGTGGCCGTCTGGCTTCGGTGGGCACCTTCTTCGCCGACCCTGACGATCCTATCTATGGACAATTACATGAAGATGGCGGCGGGAAGACCTACGGCCACATCACGGTCAACATCAGTGGTGGCACCATCGGTGGCGGTACAGAAGGGTCGGCTGCTGATATTGATGCCGGCAGGTCTAATATCAGCCATAGCGGAAACGTCTATGGCGGTAACATGGGGCGTATCACACTTCTTAACGGTTCAATTAATCCTATCTGGCCAGAGTTGGCTCAGTCGAAGTTCTCGACAGTCAACATCAGTGGTGATGACACCCACATCACACGTAATGTATATGGCGGCGGCGAGTTCGGTATTGTGCGTGAGAATGTCTTCGTGACCATCGGTGGTACAAGGAATTCGGATGGCACAATAACCCCATCCGGTGCTCCAACTATCGACGGCTACGTTTTTGGTGGGGGTCATGGTAGTGATGACTATCAGCACCCGACCACTGTCGAGGTGCATTGGGGCGGTCAGACTCGCTATTTTACCTATACACCAATGCAATGGGCTGGCTGCGTAGGTGGCAATACCACGGTCACACTTGTCAACGGCTCCGTAAAGAGAATCTATGGCGGTGGTGAGTTGGCCAGTGTGGGTGTTATAGACTATAGTGTGGAAGAAAAGGCTGACGGTGAGTTCAACTATATGGATAAGAAGTATTCATATACCAACATCAAGAAGCATGACAGCCAGGATGGCGATAAAAAAACTTTCTATGACTTTGGTCTCAGTTGGCCTTACGAGTTCACGTATGTCCCTTGCAATCTTGTAGGTTTCATAGGTGGTCTCGCTACTGTTAACGTGAATAACGGCTCTGTTGCCGATTACGTTTATGGCGGTGGTCAGGGTAAGGTGGCGTATGGCACCAAAGATGGCACTATAGACGACATCACGAAACAACGCTATGTGGAAGCCTACTGTGCCAACGTGCGTGAGACCCAAGTCACGATAGGAACAAGTGGCGGTTCTGGAGCAACACCTACGATAGGTCCTGGTGCGGAAAATTCGGGAGCCTCTGTGTATGGCGGTGGAGAAGACGGGCATGTCTATGGAGATGCCAATGTCACCATCCATCACGGTACGATTGTGCATACTGTCTTCGGCGGTGGTAAGGGCACAAGCACTTTCAAGACAAATCTGTTGGATACGTCAACAGGCAATGAAAAGGCTGCAGAAGACGTTTGTAGTTGGACGGCCGGTAAGGTCTATGGCAACACCTCTGTCACCATGAACGGCGGCACCGTGGGCTGGTTCATCTATGGTGGCGGCAACATGGCTTCCGTGGGTAAGGGTAACTATTCTGGTGGTGCCGATGACTATTCAATTGAAGGCTATGGTGAGACACTGACAGGCAATCTATGGACGAGTACATTCGATGCTGAATCACCCGAATCTGACACTAACAAGAAGGACTATGCATGGCATTTCCTGAACAGCGGTACGGCTACGGTGAATATCTATGGCGGTACTGTAGGTGCTACTGATGCGGGCTTCAATCCTACCGATGGTATCCCCTACGGCTCTGTCTTTGGCGGCAGCCGTGGTAGGGCGGCCAAGTCCACCTCTTTCTCTCCGCGCTACAAGTATGTGCCCGACTTCTTCATGGGCTATGTGAACAAGACGAAAATCAAGATTGGTAAGACACGCGACGACTTTACTGGCGAAGGTGCTGATGCAGCCTATGCAGCCTATACTGGACCCAGCATCTATGGCTCCGTCTATGGCGGTGGTCAGGACGGCCACGTGCGCAATAGCACCGAGATAAAGATTAATAAGGGTTCCATTCCTGGCCAGACTGGAGACGAACTGGGCCGAGCAGGCCATGTGTTCGGTGCCGGTTCGGGTATCGGAAAATACACGGATGGCGAGAATAAGTATTGCAACAGTTCTTCTGGTTCTGTCACCTGTACTACCCAGATTGACATCTACGGCGAGAATAGTGACAATGAGGTAACTGCAACCACAAAGATTGCCGGTAACGTCTATGGCGGTGGCGCCCTGGCCTCTGTAGGTCCCCAAACGGAAGAATTTAACGAGTTCAATAACACCGCAACTCCGTACCCAAGGCCAGAAAACAAGACGCATGGCTCTCAGTCATACAACAAGGTGACGATAGACGGTGGTCGCATTGGTGGCAGCGTATATGGAGCCGGTCGTGGTCCTGGTTCCACCATGTTCCCAAGTACGTTCTCTGGTATTGGTACTGGAACTGGTCAATATGATCCGACTGAGTTTGCCACCAGCATCTGGACTCAGGTAGACGTGAAAGGTGGCACCATCCTCGGCTCCGTCTATGGTGGCGGCGAGATGGGTCAGGTCAAGGAGAGTACCGTTGTCAACCTGACCGGCGGCGACATCGCTCACGATGCCTACGGCGGCGGTAAAGGTACTGTCGGAACCTATGCCATTGCTGCTGACGTGGGTGGCAACACCACTGTGAAACTGAACGAGCACTTGGGAAGTGATGACAAGGGTTGTAGCCTGGAACGTATCTTCGGCTGTAACGACATTAACGGTACGCCGAAGGGACACCCGCTGGTGCATGTCTATGCTACACGGCATAAGGCCAAAACGACAATCGGTGATAAATACGCCAAGTATGAAGATGTTACAAAAATGGAAACCTCAGATTATAGCACCTATTTAACGGGGCTTGCAACAACTTATAGCGTTTCAATTCCCGCTGGCTATACAACTACAATGTCCAGCGGAACGGACGAGCAAAAAGCGGCTGCACTTGATAATCTGCGAGGTCTCATCTCCGATAAGAAGTACGATGTACTTGCTGTCTATGGTGGCGGTAACCTGGCTAAATATCATCCGACCAATGCCGATTCTAATAACCCAACCCTCAAAGCAGAAGCACGTACTGAGGTGATTATCGACGGTTGTGCCCTGACCAGCATCCGGCAGGTGTATGGCGGTGGCAATGCTGCTCCTGTACCTGCTACCAGCCTCACCGTGAATGCTGCCTACGAGATAGACGAGGCATTCGGCGGCGGTAACGGTAAGGACAACTTCAGCAGACAGGAAGGTTCGCCCGTTAAGACAGTCTGGTATGAGAACCCGGGTGCCAACGTGGGGTACGAGACCTTTAGGCACTATGTCAAATCAGATGAGACTGGCTATAACGCTGCCACACACGGTGATGGTACGTCAGCCACCCCGTACATAGCCATCGAGAACGACAACGCTACCAACAAGGAATACCGTCAAGCCTACTACAAGTACGGCGAGGGCGAAGCCAAGACTGATATCATTGGCGGACGCGTTCATTACGTGTATGGCGGTAGTAACCAGAGGGGTAATATCAGTACGTTGGCCTTGTCGGTCTATGAGAACTCCGTAGATTGTCCTGTTGTCACCGATAAGACCTACGGCGCAGGCAAGAACGCCGAAGTCGATGCCCGAACCGAGGTATCAATGAATTGTATCGAATGGGCCGGAACGCACTTCGGAGGTTCAACTGCTGCCGATGTGAACAGCGATGTGGTACTGAATATTACGAATGGTCATTTCGGCCAGATCTTTGGCGGTAACGATAAAAGTGGAAAGATCAAAGGTTCCATCACTGTCAATATTCAGGAGAGTAGTTGTAAGCCTATTGTCATCGGTGAATTGTATGGCGCTGGCTATAAGGCTGGCTATTCTATCTATGGCTATGACGGTGATACGCCGCGAACAAAGCAACAGTATGAGAATGCCGTGAAAGAAGCCTTAGAAGCAGCAGGAAACCCCGTAAATGAAAATGCGAAAAAAGAAGCCCTACTGGCACGTGACCTCTATGGCTATCCCAAGAATAATCTACGTATCAATGTCATCTCAGCCACAGAGATTGGTACTATCTTCGGTGGTGGCTATGACGCTCTCGTTGTTGGCAGTCCGTACATTAACGTGAATATGCAAAATGGTATAGTGTCTCATGAATTTGTGAATTCTACGTTAACTCCGTCAGGAATGGATTACTCTGAAGGCACTCACACAAAAACCGCAACGGAGGATGAACCTGCATTTACCTATACTGTTGAAAGCATTCTGCCTACTGGTGATGCCAAACTAGCCATCGGTAAGATCGGCAATATCTATGGCGGCGGTAATCTGGCTGATGTCATTGGTAACACCAATTTGGAGATAGGTACTGGTAGGTGGATATCGACATGGGACAACAGCGGCAATCCTGTATGGGAAACGCAAGATGCCAGCGGCAATAAGTACACGTACAGGGAAAAGACTGCTGCCGTGACGTACACCCAGGCAGAGTGTGATGCTTATAATGCAGAATTACCAGGTGCTATTGCCAGTGGTGCCACACTTTCCGAGGAACAGGCAACAGCAGTAAATACTGCTTTAAGTTTAACGGGTGATGATGCATACGCTACAGATGGTACAGCAGTTATTTCCACTGCTCACGCCAATGCCTATAATGCCACATTATTAGGTGCAATAAATACCTACGACATCCAAACGCCAGCAGAGTGGAAATGGTACGATGACGCCCAAAATGAGGTTGATGCCCCGACCATCAGTGCCCGCAATGCAGCCACGATTACCGGTAATGTGTTCGGCGGCGGTAAGGGCGAAGCGTATGATGAAAATGTAGCGCGTTCCTTCTTCTGTGAATCAGCCATGGTGGGTGCTGACGGCGATGGCCTGATAGACAGGAACGGTGGCACGACAATCACTATCGGCAACGGCAAAGTAGGTACTTTCGATGCAAGCGGCAACCTCATTGCTGGTGGTAATGTCTATGGCGGTGGTGAAATTGGCCGTGTGGAGAAGAACACAGTAGTGACTATTGGCCTCGAAGGAAATACGACTAACGATATTACTATCGGTGGCAACGTATTCGGTGCCGGTAAGGGTGTTCCGACGCATGGCTACTCAGCACTGGTTCGTGGCAACAGCACCGTCACCATCCAGGGTAAGGCCAAAGTGAAAGGCAGCGTCTATGGCGGTGGCGAGATTGCCTCGGTAGGCCGATACAACGTTGTTAACGGACGACCGACGTCATTAATGAATCCCAATAGCGGCAATTGTGTCGTCACTATCCGAGACTATGCGGAAATCGGTCCTGACAACATGACGATGACAAAGGTGGGCGGTCCCGACAATACAGGCCATGTCTTTGGTGCAGGCAAAGGGGCCATGCCATATATTGATGAAAATGGTGATTCTTGGCCTGAACCTTGGAGTATTAACAAAAACAGTGGCAAGGACACGTATAATGCTGCTTCTTATTCTGGCGACGCAGATGTAGCTGATGCCGAATACCTGAAGTTTATTGAGACGTTGGCCTTGGCCACCCAAACAAATGTCACAATTAGCGGCAACGCTTGGGTCAAGGGTGATGTCTTTGGCGGTGCTGAGCAAGGATTTGTGCAGCACGATACGCACGTAACCATTGAAGGCAACTGCCAGATTGGTAATGGCTATGCTCAGATGGACGATGACGGTAACTATCTGGATGAATTAGAAACGCCAGTTTCCCACATATCTATCAACCGTCGTTATACACCAGAAGAGTGGGCAGCAGGCCATTTGATAACCGTTGACTCAGATCCTGCAGCGTTGAAGACATTGGCCGCAACTTATTACAAGAACTCTCTGCCCGAATGTGCCAGTTGGAAGTATGAAGCGCCATACTCTACCCACGATATGTTTGCCAACGAAACTGGAGATTTGGACAAATATCCAAATGGTAAATCTACCAGGGGCGGTAGGCGCATCGCTACCAACGGTCACACCTTCTATGGTAATGTCTTTGGCGGTGGCTCCGGCTACTTCCCCTACAAGGAAGGCAAATGGCATTGGAAGGCTGGTGAGGTAGGTGGTAACACCTTAGTGGAAATCAAGGGTGGCCATATCCTGACCAATGTCTATGGCGGTAACGAGATGACGAATGTCGATGGTAAGGCTACTATCACAATGACAGGTGGAACCATCGGCGTACCACGCACACTGGGCCAGATTGCCGCTCACCCCGTAACCTGCTATCTGTTCGGCGGTGGTTGTGGTGACCCACGTGTCTTCTTTAACAAGCAGACCAACGTGAAGGATGTGGAAGTGAATGTTACCGGCGGATGGATCTATGGTTCCGTCTTCGGCGGAGGTGAGGATGGTCACGTGCTGCGTGATGTGACGATGAACATCGGAGGCACTGCCGTTGATGGCACAAAGACTGACAGCGAGAAGTATGCAGACCTATTTGCAGGTCTCGCTACCAAGATTGGTACATGGGGCACCAGTTACGTGGATGGCAACGTGTTCGGTGGCGGTCGCGGATTTGAGGGCGATGCCTATACGGCTGGTAACGTGGCCGGTGCGGTGACGATGACCATCAACGGCGGCACGATGCTCGGTTCTGTCTATGGCGGCGGACGCCTGGGTTCTGTGGGCTACGGTCTGTATGCTGAAAACGAAACGGGTTACGGTGAGATGCGTGAAGATCACAAGATGGACAATGGCGATGCCGATGGCGGATTCTTTACGAAGGGTCGCGGCCATATTGACATCACCATCAACGGCGGTACCATCGGTAACGACAATGAGAACGTGATTCCCAATACCGATGACAATACTGATGCCGGCATCACTGCAGCAAAAGCCGTTGCCAACTGGGATGCTTCAGACTGGACCAAGTGGAAGAAATACAAGAACATCCCCTACACCGAGTTCGTATATGACAGCGATAAGGAAATCTACCGTCTGTCCCACACCAAGGGCGGTAACGTCTTTGCCGGCGGCATGGGACGTATGTATCAGTTGGACGGCACGACCGCTATCTCTGTCGTTGACTGGTGGAGGCTGGGTAACGTCAAGAGTACCAAGTTGACCATCAATGGCGGCATCATCAAGGGCAATGTCTATGGTGGCGGTGAGTTGGGTATGGTACAAGGTACGCACACTTCTGCTGACAGCAAGGACGTGAGCACCGAGGTTATCATCAACGGTGGTACCATCGGCAGGGATATTCAGGAGACAGTCGCAGTGACACCAGTCAATGAAGATGACCCGACGACGAAGGATGTTACTCGCTACACCTTCGGCAGCGTCTTCGGCGGTGGCTATGGTAGTATCGTAGAAAAGCTTACTCACACATCAGGTACTAATCCTACTTATGCCACTTATACTGAAACTTATCCCAAGTATATCGCAGGACGTGTGAAGGGCAGCACCGAAGTCACCATGACCGATGGCACGGTAAAGGCCAGCGTCTATGGCGGTGGCGAGATGGCTTCCGTGGGTGAGTCGTTACTCCTGTACAATGACCCAGACCAAACGATTCTCGGCGAGACTCTGACGGGAGCAGGAACGCCAGCGACGGCCAGGGATGGTAACACCTACGTGACCGTCAGCGGCGGTAACATCGGTATTCCTAAGGATGGTGACCAACAGTTTGGTGGTGCCACGATGGGCAATGTCTATGGCGGCGGTAGCGGATACATCAACACCGCGCGTTCCGGACAGATCTACGGCAACACCAACGTCAGCATCAGTCAGGCAGAAGGTAAGACCACCCATATCTACCATAATGTATATGGTGGCGGTGCCTACGGTACGGTGGGTGACTTCACTTATGACATGACACCAGACGAAGGAACAGGAACCAAGAAGGTTACCAACATTAAAGGTCTCCATGAACAACGTTCTGGCACCGGTACTGCCACCGTTACCATTACGGGTGGAACCATCGGTGTGGACGGCCACGAGAACGGTATGATCTTCGGTTCTTCACGCGGTGAAGTGGATGTGCCCGGCAAACGTCCTGACTGGCTGGCGTGGGTCAACAAGACCTATGTGACGATAGGAAAGACCAGCGCAGACTTTACCGGTGAAGGTGCAGATGCGGCTTATGCGGCTTATGTAGAATCCATGACACCGAAGGTGCTGGGTTCCGTCTATGGCAGCGGTGAGAACGGACACACCTACCATAATGCAACAGTCGACATCCATAGCGGTGTCATCGGCGATAAAGATGCCACGAAACAGACTTTCTACAAATTCCGTGGCAACGTCTATGGTGCCGGTTGCGGTGAGGATCAGTATTGGGTTGATGCAAACAACAATGGGGTTAAAGACAGTGGCGAGGAGCACTACAACCCGACGGCCGGTATCGTGCGCGGCAATACCACGGTCAACATCGACGGTGGCTTGATATCAGGTTGCGTCTATGGTGCAGGTGCCGTGGCATCGGTGGGAACTATCACTAATGCAGCCGACACGGTGACAACGGCAGGAGTACCAGGAAGTGCCAAGCACTATGATGTTGTCAATCCTGGAACCAGCACCGAGGTGGTTCGTGGCTTAGCCCTCAGTTGGCCGTACAAGTTTGTGTTTGCTGAAAACACTGGAAAGGCGACTATCAACATCACTGGTGGACATATCGGTATCGATGGTACTGATGGCGGTGACGTCTATGGCAGTGCCCGTGGTGAGGCCGGCGACCGTTACACGATGGCACACTTTGCATACGTCAAGGAGGCAGAGGTAAACATCAACTTCCCCGATACTTGTACTGCAACACCTGCTGATGTCAAAAGAAAAGACTTGTGGCTCATCACAGGTTCTGTGCATGGCAGTGGTGAGAACGGCTACGTCTATGACAATACCTACGTGACGCTGCACAACGGTCTGATAGGTCACTCACTCTATGGTGGCGGTAAGGGTAAAGGTACTTACACGAAGACACTTCCTAAACTTACCGAGAGTGGCACCACGCCGCGTAACATCTATGGTCTGTTATCCGGTAAGGTGCTTGGCAATACCTTCGTGACCATGAACGGCGGCCATGTCATGCGTAATGTCTATGGCGGTGGTAACATGGGCTCCGTAGGTAAGGGTAACTATGCCGGCGGTGCCGACGACTACTATCCTGACGGCTATGGTGAGACGCTGAGTGGTAATCTGTGGGATAACGTGAGCGATGACAGTAAGGCCTTCCTCAGTAGCGGTAAGACCAACATCAGGGTACTTGGCGGCACGGTGGGCTACATTGATCCAAGTGATGCATCAAAGAGCCTCAAGAGCGACCTGCCCTACGGTAATGTCATTGGTGGTAGTGCCGGTGAGGCAGCACCCAATATCGAGGAGATGCCTCGTTACCTCTATTGTCCGGCCTTCTTCAGCGGCTATGTCAATGAGACGGATGTGACCATCGGCGGTGGATACAGGTGTATCAAGGATTGCACAGACGAGGCAGCGACACCGAAGACACATGTTGAGGGTGACATCCTGACGACAGAGGAGATAAAGGCTGCCTATCCAAGTGGCACGATACCATCGGACAAGTGGGAGGCTGTTACCGGTCCTACCATCTATGCATCTGTCTATGGTGGCGGTCAGGATGGCCATGTACGTAGAGATACGAAGGTGACGGTCAATAGCGGTACAATCGGTGTGGCATACGGTACAGAAGTCATAAAAGTCAAAAATGGCGAAAGTGATGTGTATGTCACCGACCTCGACGACCCACAGTGGCTGCATCGCGGCAATGTCTATGGTGGCGGTTCGGGTATTACTTTGTACGAGTTCGACTTTGACGGCGATGGAGACGTGTATCAGTTTACGGAAGAAGAGGGATCCAAAGTATATACCCACGATGAGTCTGGCAATAAGATACCTCAGTCTGTTACCTATCACGGCAACACCGTCAAGGAAAAGGACTTCGGTGTATCATCCGGTTCGGTAACGCGCTTTACGAATGTCACTATCAACGGCGGCACTATCCACCGTAATGTCTATGGTGGCGGTTCGCTGGGTAGTGTCGGTGCTCCTGAAATGGGACAGGGCTACTATCCTTATAAGCCTGGCCAGGCCAATATCGATGGCAAGCCTGACAACGGCGTTGGCCGCCAGTCTTTATGTACTGTGACCATCGGTGGCGCGGGTCCTGTGACCATTGGCACACCGTCCGACTATCAGGTACACTATGGCGGTGAGGTATATGGTGCCTGCCGTGGTATGTCAAGCCTGGATCCCAACTCCTTCAGTTCCTGTGTATGGACGCAGGTGAAGGTTCTGGACGGTGCCCATATTCAGGGTAACGTCTTCGGCGGCGGCGATGCCGGTATGGTGAAGAAAGATACTGACGTGCAGATAGGAGGAGAGTGAAGCACAATTCGTTGTAAAGAGAGATGAGAAGGATTATATTGATTACCGGCGGGCAGCGGTCGGGGAAGAGCGAGGAGGCCGAACGGCTGGCACTCTCGCTCAGCCCCCACCCCGTCTATGTAGCCACGGCGCATGTGTGGGACGAGGAGTTCCGCCGTCGCGTGCGCCGCCATCAGGAGCGCCGCGGCCCGGAATGGACCAACATCGAAGAGGAGGTCCGCCTGAGCCGCCACGACCTGACCGGCCGCGTCGCCGTCATCGACTGCGTCACGCTCTGGCTCACGAATCTGCTGTATAGCCCGGAAACTCCGGAAACCCCGGATAACCCGGATAACCCGGAAGCCTCGGAAAGCCCGGAAATCCCGGAAATCCTCGCTACCGCCAAGGCCGAGTTCGATGCGTTCACTGCCCACGATGCCACTTATATCTTCGTCACCAACGAGATAGGGATGGGCGGCGTGAGCGACAACGCCCTGCAGCGGCAGTTCACCGACCTGCAGGGCTGGATGAACCAGTATATCGCTTCAAAGGCCGACGAGGTTATTTTGATGGTCAGCGGCATAGCGGTTAATATTAAACAAATATGATTATTTATAACTTGGAAACGAATATTTATAATGTGAAGACTCGGCTTTGCCGCTTGGCTAGTCCAAGAATTACAACCACGAATTTGAATAATAACAATTACTATAATTAGAATAAATTATTCGTTATTATTCGTGAATCAAATTATCCATATTATACATATTCGTTTCAGAAGAAAGAACCATTCGATTAAAAGCAAACTAAATTAGATTGCAAAACAAACTAAATTAAATTGCAAAGCAAACTAAATTAGATTGCAAAGCAAACTAAATTAGATTGCAAAGCAGAAGAACGTAGAACGAAAAGCAAATGATAAGATTTAAAGAACAGATACAGCAAAAGATTGACAACCTGAACAAACCAAAAGGCTCATTAGGACGGCTGGAGGAACTGGCCATGCAGATATGCCTCATCCAGCAGACGCTGGAGCCGCGGCTCACGCATCCCTGTCACCTGCTGCTGGGCGGCGACCACGGCATAGAGCGCGAGGGCGTGAGCGTGTCGCCCCGCGAGGTCACCTGGCAGCAGATGCTAAACTTCACACGCGGCGGCGGCGGCGTGAACATGTTCTGCCGTCAGCACGGCTTCGACCTCAGCATCGTCGATGTGGGTGTGGACTATGACTTTGGTTCTAACCAAAGCCCCTCCCATACAGAGGATGTCTCTAACCAACTCCCCTCCCATACAGAGGATGTCTCTAACCAACTCCCCTCCCATACAGAGGATGTCTCTAACCAACTCCCCTCCCATAAAGGGGAGGGGTCGGGGGTGGGGTCTTTCATCCTTGACCGCAAGATAGCGCGGGGCACGAAGAACTTCCTCTACGAGCCCGCGATGAGCCAGGAGGAATACGAGCGGACGTTGAAGGTGGGCGCCGACCTGGTGGACGACTGCCATGCCAAAGGCTGCAACATCATCTCCATCGGTGAGATGGGCATCGGCAACACGTCGCCTTCGAGCATCTGGATGCACCTGTTTTGCAATATTCCCTTGGAGGAGTGCATCGGTGCCGGCTCCGGCCTCAACAGCGAGGGCATACGGCATAAGTACAGGGTGCTGTCACAAGCGGTGCAGAATTATTTGTCATCGGGAAAACCGATGACCACACTATCCTACTTCGGCGGCTTCGAGATGGTGGCGGCCATAGGAGCCATGCTGCGCGCCGCCGAACAGCGGATGATTATCCTGGTAGACGGCTTTATCATGACCGCCTGCGCACTGGCCGCCTGTCAACTGCGGCCCGAGGTGAAGGACTTTATGATCTTCTGTCATTGCGGCGACGAGAGCGGCCATAAGCGCATGCTCGACTGGCTGGGCGCAAAGCCCCTACTCCACCTCGGTCTGCGACTGGGCGAGGGCACGGGGGCCCTGTGCGCCTACCCTATCATAGACTCTGCCGTGCGAATGATTAACGAAATGGGCAACTTCCAAAATGCCGGAATTACCAAATACTTCTGATGAATTACACGAATATGAACAGATTGATTGACAGGCCGTGGGCCGCATTTATTTTCTTCACCCGCCTACCCTTCTGGCGACTGCACCAGCCGCCACGGGAGACCTACGACTCCGTAGTGGAATGGTGGCCGCTCACCGGCTGGCTCACCAGCGGCGTCATGGCCGCCATCCTCTTTCTCGGCAGCGACCTCTCACCCCTCACCTCCGACCTCTCACCCCTCACCTCTCACCTCTCACCTCTCACCTCTCACCTCTCACCCCTCCCCTGGAGCCTCGCCGTGCTTCTGGCCATCATTGCCCGCATCCTGATAACCGGTGCCCTACACGAGGACGGGCTGGCCGACTTCTTCGACGGCTTCGGCGGCGGCACCAACCGCGAGCGCATACTCGCCATTATGAAGGACTCCCATATAGGCACCTACGGCGTACTGGGCCTCATCCTCTACCTCGCCCTACTCTACCTCTGCCTCTACAACATGCCACCCCTCACGGCCTGCTTGACCGTGCTCGTGGCCGACCCCTTTGCCAAGATGCTCACAGCGCAGATGACGCAGATGATGCCCTACGCCCGCACCGCCGAGACCTCAAAGGCCCACACGGTGTATCGCCGCATGAGCCTCACCTCGGGCATCCTGCTGGCCATCCAGGGCCTCCTGCCCATGGTCATCTATTTCCTCCTCACCTCCGACCTCTCCCTCCTCACCTCCGACCTCTCACCCCTCACCTCTCACCTCTCCCCCCTCACCTACCAACATCTCTTCGTGCCCTGCCTCGTGATGTATTTCCTCTACCTGTTCGTCTGGCGTCGCCTTCGCGGCTACACCGGCGACTGCTGCGGGGCCTTCTTCCTCCTCATCGAACTGAGTATCTATCTTACAACAGTAATATCAATTTAACTCAACTATCGCATGTTTTTGTTCAACACAGAGAAGGCAGAGAGCACAGAGATACACAGAGAGAATATGACTATCGGAACGAGAGAATTCTCTGTGTTGAAAAGAAATCTGCGAGCTTGAGAAACTTGTATCTATTTAATTTCAAAAAAACAAAAAACTATTATGGAAACTATTCAGAATGAACAACTCACCGTGCAGGTGTCGGCCATGGGAGCCGAACTGCAAAGTATCAAAGACAGTGAAGGCCGCGAGTACCTGTGGCAGGCCGGCGAGAAATGGCCACGCCGCTCGCCCATCCTCTTCCCCATCGTGTGCAGCGTCAACGACGACACCTACCGCGTTGACGGCAAGGAGTATCACCTGCCGCGCCACGGCTTTGCCCGCGACACAGCGTTTACCCTCATCAGCCAGGGCCCGGACCGCGTGACCTACGCCCTCCACGAGAGCGAAGAGACGCTGAAGGTCTATCCCTACTGCTTCAACCTGGCCGTCACCTACCGGCTTGACGGCAACAAGATCCACGTCATCTGGCATGTGGAGAATACCGACAAGTGCGACATCCACTTCCAGATTGGCGGTCATCCCGCCTTCATAGCCCCCGGCTGCAAGGAAGACGAGCCCCTGAAGGGTGTCATCGCCCTCGACAACAAAGAGCCGATGCAGAACCTGAAGAGTTATATCGACGGCTCGCACGAACTTACCGAGATAGAGGCTACTGCCAAGGAAGGATTGCTGGTCATCGATGACGAGTTCTTTGCCAACGACAGCGTAAAGTTCCACAAGAGCCAGACCCATCAGGCCACGCTGCTCAACCCCGACGGCACGCCCGCCGTCACCCTGGACTACCGCTGCCCCATCATCGCCTTCTGGAGTCCCTACAAGAAGCAGGCACCCTTTATCTGCATTGAGCCTTGGTATGGCCTGGGCGACCATCGCGGCTACGACGGCGAGTTCCGCGACAAGCCCTATATGAACCACCTGCAGCCCGGTGCCTCGTTTATGAGCGAATACACCATCACGATTGGGTGATTCATTATAACAAACTGAAAAGAAATTGCTGATTACTGTATTCCCACTGTACGTTGCCGAAGCGTATAAGGCGAGCCAGAAGGGTAATGACCTTATAGCGGGGAAGCCTGGCAAGGCGTACTATCTGGTTTAGCGTATGACTGCCCTCCATCACACCAAGGAGGGCAGTCATATTGCTATCATAGGTTATCACGGTGCCCTGAGGCTTCTGCGATTCCCGCCAAAGCGCCAGATGAACCGGCGAGGCTACGATGTTTTCATCGGCAATGCGTATGTATGCCCGCATCTTTCCCTCTTCATCTATGGCACAAACAGGACGTTTGTCGGAAGGAGGGATGGTGGCAACGACAATGGTACGCAGCCCCCGGGTGGTGCCGTCCGGGTAAGACGGAGCCGCATGGTAGGTGTCGAACTTAATGCTCGGCTCAGGCTTACAATACTTATAAGCGGCCTGATGCATCATATATATTTCCTCCTCAGAGCGTACGCCTGAGAGATGCCCGTCGTCGCGCACACCGATAAGCAAGCGTCCCCCGTCGGTATTGGCAAATGCCGATACCGAACGGGCTAACTTGCAGGCGTCAGCAACACGGTATTTAAAGTCCTGCTGCTGATGTTCGCCTTCGCGGATAAGACTAAGGAGATAGCGACGGTCGTCCATTTCATCAGAAGTCGACGCTCACGCCGCCCATGAAGGTGGCACGGGGCATGGGATAGCCTAGGTTAATCTCGTACTTCTGTGCCAGAAGGTTCTCACCACGGGCCCAGAGGCTGACGTTGCGGGTGGCAGCGTAGGTGACGCTGGCACTCAGCAGCCAGAAGTCCTCCTTCGTCTCTTTAGTGCCCACCTCGGTATAAAGGTCTTCGATACGCTGCAGCCCGAGCGATGCAAACCACTTGCTGGCTGCCGCCACAGAGCCGCGGCCAGCACCGCAACGGCGGGCTGGCGAGCGCCAATCGATGCCGATATAGCCCGTACCCTCTGGCGCGGCGAGCACCTTGTTCTTCATGTGCAGGTACGACGAGTTGGCACGGACGTTGATATAGCGGCCAAAAGGATATTTCACCTCCAGTTCGATGCCCCAGTTCTCTATCTCGCCGGTGTTCACATTGCGCGGCTTGCCGTTGACCTGCTGCGTCTGAATCATGTTGTCGCCCTTGATGTAGAAGGCATTCAGGCGGTAGGTCAGGTCATCAAAGTGCTGGCACCACGACACTTCGTAGTTCCACAGTCGTTCGGGCTCCAGGTCGGTGTTCGAGGGCGGGTAGAGGTACATCTCGCGCATCGAGGGGTTGCGGAAGCCCTTGCTCACCATCGCTTTCACCTCGTCCTGCTCAGAATAGCGGACAACGAGGCCGGCCTGCGGCACGAACTCGGTGCTCGTGACGGAGTGATGGTCTATGCGCGCCCCTACATCGACGGTCAGCCAGTCCATGAGGTCCTGACGGAAATCCACATAGCCTGCTATCTCGTTGCGATAGGACTTGCCGCTCTGCTTCATGGCGGCCACCTTGCCGCCGGTTATCGTCGAGCCGTCGCTGGTCTTGGTGTAATAGGCGTTGCCGTAGATGTGCATATAGTCGATACCCACGGTGAGGCGGTTGCCCTCAAACAGTTGTGCGCTCTGATACCATGACACACCCGTGAGTGCATCCTTGGAGCGGAACAGTTGGGTGTTCACGGAATCGGGCTTCCCCACGCCGTCGTTGATCTTATGGCGTCCGAAGTTTGAATAGACGCTCAGGGCACCGCTGGTCTTGCCGTAGTGGTTCTCGATGGCCGCCGAGACCACGCCGCGCGTAATCCATTGGTCGGCATCCCACAGCGGCGAGGAAGTGGAGCCAGGCTGCGAGGCGTTGAAGCGCGTCACATTGGCATCGACGTAGGTGTTCCAATGGTCGTTGAGGTCGTAGCCCAACCTCAGGTAGCCACCATACTGCTCGAAGCCCATGCGGGGACGGTGGTTGTCCGTGCGATTATACTGGGCGGCGACGGTCGACGAGAAGCGTCCGCTGCGCACCCGGTTCGAGGCCTCGGTCTGCACCGTGCCGTAACTGCCGGCACCCACTGTTACGTTTGTAGCGACGGAGCCGCTACCTACAGCCGAACCTGCGTTGCGGGTGACAATGTTCAGCACACCGCCCATGGCGTTGGAGCCATAGAGCACCGAGGCCGGGCCGCGCAGCACCTCTACGCGCTCGGCCATCATGGTCTGGTAACTGTCGCTGATGGGATGGCCGTAGATGCCCTGATACTGCGGATGGCCGTCGATGAGCACCATCATCTGGCCTGCGCTGCCGCTGATGCCGCGCAGACTGATGCCGCCGGCAGCACCGCCGCTGACACCGTAGCCCATCATCGAGCGTGAGGTAACGAAGAGTCCCGGCACCTCGCGCATCACCGTGGGCAGCACGCTCGTCTGGTGTTCGGCTGTCAGCATGTCGCGGCCTATCACCGTCACCGTCATTGGCAGGTGGCGCACGTCGGTAGCGTTTCTGGTGCCTGTCACTACTACTTCATGCAATGCCAGGGAGTCGGCCGTTTCCTGCTGCTGCGCCATGACAGCGAGCGGCAGGAATAGAAGAGGTAATACTATTTTCTTCAATTCTGCTTAGTAATTCAAGTTTCTCAAACTCGCAGATTTCTTTTCAACACAGAGTTTTCACGAGAGCGCAGAGGAACACAGAGAAATATTTGATAGTCATATATTCTCTCTGCGTATCTCTGTGCTCTCTGCCTTCTCTGTGTTGAAAAGAAACATGCGAAAGTTGAGCAACTTAATGTGTGTATATAACGATGAGCCAGGCACCGATAACCTGGAGGAAGAGGCCCGGCCAGCCGATGGTGAAGTCGGCAATAGTGGCAGCCATGCCGCCCGTGATAGCCAGTTCGCCAAGGCAACCGACGGCCTCGCTGACGAGCACGACGGCAATGAGCAGTGGTAGGTTGACGGTCTGGAAACGCTGAGCAACCAGTCCGGCAACGATAGCGAGTGCGGCCAGTTTGAGCGTCATCACCGGCATGACCTCTGTGGCAGGCATGCCCGTAAGCAGATGGTTGACCAGGGGTGAGAGGAGGGCGGCAAGGAGTCCCGTCTTCCATCCTAATTTGTAGGCCCCGGCAAGGATGACCAGCGAGAGGGGCGCAAAGATAATGCCTCCCTGCGGGATAAGGTGAAACACTTGAGGCAGCACCAGGTTGCAGACCACGAAAACGGCGGCCCACATATAGGTTTTCACCTCGGAATAATCAAACGTATAAAGATTAACTGTTGCTTGCATAATATTCTTCTTCTATTAACTGTTGGTTGTAAAATGATTTGCGTGTGTTATCCTCGTGCCATTTCGTAGATAGCCTTCATATCCTCGGCCGTAAGCACCTTCAACTGTCCGCATGTACGCTTATAGTCACGGCTGCACTTGCGCGTCATCTCCTGGATTTCCTCGTCGGTGATGTCACGCCCTATCAGTTCCTTGATGTTGACAGGCATACCTATGGCGTGGTAGAAACGCTCCATGGCCTCGATGCCTTTCAGTGCCGTGCCCTCAGGGTCGGTAAAGTCGTTGGGAACATCCATCACGTTGACAGCGAAGCGCACGAAGCGGCTCAGGTTCTCGTGCATCACATAGCGGGCCCACGACGGCCACATTGCGGCAAGGCCTGCACCGTGAGTCACGTCGAACATGCCACTAAGTTCGTGCTCCAACTGGTGGGTTGCCCAGTCATCGGCCACGCCACAGCCCGTCAGACCGTTGTGCATCAGCGAGCCGCCCCACATAATCTGTGCCCTATAGCGATAGTCCTCAGGATTCTTCAGCACGGCAAACACAGCGTTTTTGATACTGCGCAGCATGGCCTCGGCTATATCGGTGGTCAGGTCCATATCGTCGTCCTTGGTAAAGTAGCGCTCCATGGTGTGCATCATCATATCGGTGACGCCAGCAGCCGTCTGATAGGGCGGCAGGGTGAAGGTTCGCTCGGGATTCATTATGGCAAACTTCGGGCGCGAGATGTTGTTCGAGTAGCCCACTTTCACGTCACCGTCCTCGTTGGTGATGACGCTGGCCTCACTCATCTCGCTGCCTGCTGCGGGGATGGTCAGCACCGAGGCCACGGGCAGCACCTTCTTTGGTGCGTCGACCTTACCGAGGTACAAGTCCCACACGTCGCCGTCCATGCACACGCCGTAGGCTATACACTTCGACGAGTCGATGACGCTACCCCCACCCACGGCCAGGATGAAGTCGATGCCCTCGCGCCGGCATATCTCAATGCCCTGCCGTGCTAGCGACAGCCGAGGATTAGGCACCACGCCGCCAAGCATGAACACGCTGATGCCGCTCTGTTCGAGCAGTCCGCATATCTTGTCGAGCAGCCCCGAGCGCTTGGCGCTCTGCCCGCCATAATGCACCAGCACTTTCGTGCCGCCGTATTTCTTCACCAACTGAGCAACTTGCCCTTCTGATTCTTTTCCAAACACCACTTCCGTTGGTGCATAAAATTTAAAGTCTTTCATTTTATTTTGTGTTATTATTTACTATACTACATTCTGCGGCTGGCCGCTTAAAAACGCGCGGACATTGTCGATGGCTATTTGCAGGAGACGGATGCGAGCCTCTGTCGATGCCCAGGCTATATGCGGGGTAATGAAGGCGTTCTCCAGTTTCAGCAATGGGTTGTTGATGGATGGCGGCTCCTCGGTGAGCACGTCGGCACAGAAGGCTGAGAGCCGTCCGCCAGCCAGTGCATCGGCTACGGCCTGATCGTCAATGAGCGGGCCGCGGCCGGTATTGATGAGGATGGCCGATGGCTTCATCAGACGTAACGTCTCGGCATTGATAAGGTGGCGCGTATCGTCGGTCAGCGGACAATGCAGCGAGAGGATGTCCGATGCCGCCAGCAGTTCCTCGAGCGATACCTTTTCCATGCCCTGAGGCAATGCTGTCTTGCTGGTCAGTGCCTTCACCTTCATGCCGAAAGCCTGGGCTATCTGTGCTACGCGCTGCCCGATGTTGCCCAGTCCCACGATGCCGAACGTCTTGCCTGCCAGTTCCGCATGCGGGAAATCCCAGTAGCAGAAGTCGGGGTTTCCGCTCCACCGTCCGTTACGATTCTCACGGGCATAGTGTTCCGTGCGGTTTGTCACCGTCAACAGGTGTGCAAACACCATCTGCGCCACGCTCTCGGTGCTGTAGGCCGGCACGTTGGTCACGATGATGCCGCTCTCATGGGCCGCCTTGATGTCCACCACGTTATAACCTGTGGCCAACACCCCTATATATTTAAGGTGGGGCAGTTGGGCAATGACCTCGCGGCTCATCACCACTTTGTTTGTCAGTACGATGTCGGCATCGGCAGCCCGTGCCACCGTTTCCTCGGGCTTGGTGCGGTCGTACACCGCCACCTCGCCCATTGTCTCCAGTGCCTGCCACGACAGGTCACCGGGATTGGCTGAATAGCCGTCTAAAATTACAATTATCATGTTGGTTGTCCTATGATGATTACTGGAATATCTTTTGTGCGAACATGGAGAGATAGATGCGCCAGTTTCGCCAGATGTGACCACCGTCGTTCTGGAAATACTCGTAGGGGTAGTCGTGCTCCTTCAGGTATTTGCGCAGGTCGTTGTTCTGCTGCATCAGGAAGTCGTCCTTGCCAATGGCTATCCAGAAGAGGCGAGGCTTCGAATTGAACAGTCGTGCCATCTGAGCATCAAACTCGGCGTTGGGTGTTGGCGACTGTGTGTCGAGCCAGCCGCCGAGTGCCATCTGCGTGGCTGCCGACTGCAAGCCATAGTAGTCGAACGTCTCGGGATAGAGGCGCGAAATGCCGAAGGTGTGGCCGCCGCCCATCGACAGCCCGGTCACGGCGCGGCCTGAGCGTTTGGCAATGGTGCGGTAGTGCGAGTCAACGAAATTCACGATGTCCATAAAACTCTCCTCCATCGATGCCTTCGCCGGACGGTCGCGGAAGGCGTTGCCGTCGGGCGTATACATGCCTTCATGCCACCAGCCGGGCGCAGCGTTGCAGGTAGGATTGCCATTGGGCATCACCACAATCATCGGCACGGCACGGCCCTCGGCTATGAGGTTGTCCATAATCTGCGACGTGCGCCCCAGGTCGCCCCAGGCCGTCTCGTCGCCGCCCCAGCCGTGGAGCAGATAGAGCACGGGGAAGCGTCGCTTGCCGTCGTAGGCAGCAGGCAGATAGACGGTCATGCGCCGTTGCTGGCCGAGCGTCGGACTATCGTACCACACGCGACTCATGGTGCCGTGGGGCACGTCGTTGACAGAATAGAGGTGGCCTTTGTCGAACAAGGATGTGGTGACAATAAAGATATTGCTCAATGTATTGATGTCGCGGTTCACGTAACTGTTGGCGGGATCTACGATGCGCTGGCCGTCCACCGTCAGGCTGTAGGAGTAGAGTTCGGGATTGAGCGGTGTGGTGGTCACCGTCCATACGCCGTTGTCCTGCTTCGTCATGTCGAGGCGCTTGCTGCGTATCTCATCGAAGTCGCCATCGACGCTCACCGCCGTGGCCGACGGGTCGTAGAAGTTGAACGTCACCCTGCCGTCGGGGTTGACAATGGGCGACTTCACATGTGGGCGCTGGCCCAACTGCTGCTGCGCGAGACTGCCCAAGGTCAGGAGGCAGCAACTCGCAAGAATCATCATTCGTTTCATAGTGTTGGAATTTTATTGGTCGGCAATTTCTTCCCACATCATTACGGCACCATTGCGACGGGCAGGGTCAGGGCCGGAGTAGTCTAAGGAATAGGGGCTGCCCGTGGTGGGACTCTTGCCCAGATACTTGTGGTTTTTCAGCGAAAGGAGCATAAAGTCGTGGTCGAGATAGTCCTGCCAGAGGAACACCTCAGCCTCTTTCGCGTCGGTGGTGAAGCGCACATCGCCAGGCAGGCCGTCGCCGTAAACCTTTATGAAACGGCCGTCGGCACACTGCAGGGACACCATGCCCTGACCCCGGTCGATGACCTTGAACTTCGTCAGATCGCTCTTGTCACCGCCGTGGGTGTCGTATAGCAATCCATGCTTCAGGGCGATGGCAGGGCGCTCTGTAGCTTTGTTGATGATGCGGATAGTCTTGCCGTATGGGATATTCTGGCTGCGGTCGGCACAAGGCTCGTCGACGGTGAAGTTGTCGAACTCAGCATAGCCGCCCTGCTTGCCTTTTACATTAAAGGCGAAGAGGGCGTGGCGTGAGCCTTGGAAGGTGATGAGTTGGTAGGACAGCGGCATCATGCGGCCCAGCGTCTTGAAGTTCACGCCGTCGGTCGAATAGGCGTACTGCATCTGGTTGTCGTCATATTCGCCTATGCAGCGGAGGAAGATTTTCCCGTCGGGCAAACCGACGGGCACCCTGACGGTGTCGTTGGTCATCTGCTCGAAGCAAAGGAGGGTATAAGGGCTGTTGTCCTTTTCATTTTTCATTCTTTCATTCTTCATTCTTTCATTTTTTACAATGCCTATCCACGAGCAGGGTACATTGATGTTACCCAGTCCGCAGACATCGCCGTCCTTCATGCCTTTGACATACAGTTCTACGGTGGCGACGCTCTTTGGGCCAATGACGCGCTGTGTCAATGTGTTGCGGGCCCACATCAACTGCTCGGCGGGCTGTGCCTGGATACGCAGGCGGCCGTTTTTCAGGCTCCACATCTTATCGTCGGGGTTGTGGTTCCACTGCCAGATGGGCTTGAGAGTGGTGTGAGGTGAGGAGTGAGAGGTGAGAGAATAGTTTTTGTAGTTGAAGTCATCGCTGCGGTCGTAAGCCCCCCCTACGGCCCCCGAGGGGGCTTCTATGGTTTTGCTATCAACAGAAGGAACTATAGTAGCCCCCTCGGGGGCTGAATGGGGGGTTTCTCCTGGCTTAAACCATGTGCGGGGCGCACGGCCCGGGTTGCCTTTCAGCCCCACCATCGGCCAGCCGTCCTCCCACGTCATCGGCATGAGGCACACCGTGCGGCCTACGGAGTGGAAGTCCTGCATCAGCAGTGCCCACCACGAGCCGTCCTTGGCCTGCACGATGCCGCCTTGATGGGCGTTGTCGCAGCCAGTGGCATCGGGACTGGCGTATGCGACACCAAACTGCGTACCATCCTCGCCGATACGATATTTAGTGCCACGGGGCACGGTGGTCCTGCCTACGCCGTGGTAGCCGTATGTTTCATCGGCTTCGATGACGCGCGTTTCGTAGGGACCCCATATATTCTTCGCTCTCGAGCAGAGCGTGCGGCCGTTTGGCGAATAGTCGGTAGAAATCAGGTAATACATACCGTCGATTTTATACATGTGGTGGCCTTCGCCCACGCCATTGCCCTCCGGAATGATGACGCGGTCGGTACCCTCTACGGGCCCGCTCATGTCGGGCTTCAGTTCCGTGCAGTGTACCTCGCCATACTTATGGATGGCATAGATCTTGCCGTCATCGTCGAAGAGGACGCTCAAATCGTAGATATTTCCCTGCATGTTATGGTGAGTCCAAGGTCCGCGGATGTCAGTCGCGGTGTAGCACTGCAGACCTTTGCCGTTGATATTGGAAAAGACATAGAACATACCGTTGTGGTAGCGGATGGCAGGTGCCCAGATGCCCTGACCATAGATTTCCTGATGGTTTTTCAGGGCGAACCTGTCCTCGGTGAAATCGAAGCGGTCGAAGCAGTAGGAAGCGAACTCCCAGTTCACGAGGTCCTTGGAGTGGAGAATGACGAGGCCAGGTACGCTGTGCATCGTCGTGCCGGCAAGATAGTAGTCATCGCCAACGCGGATAACGTCGGGATCGGAAAACTCGTCGTAGAACAGGGGATTAGTAAACGTGCCGTTTCCGTTGTCGGCAGTCCACGACTTTGGCTGAGCATAGCCACATAGTGCTATAAGGCAGCATACGGAAAGAATCAATAACTGTTTCATATAGTGCATCATATTATGCAAAGATAGAAAAATTTTCTGATATTTCCTTTGCTATTTATATTTTATTTGCTATTTTTGTAGCATCATAACAAAAAACCTATACAATGAATAAGACAATAGCCATCTACACGCTCACCTCCGAACTGCACAATGAGCAGGCCGTGAGCCAAATGACACACGACTTCCTGGGAAGCCTCAACTTCGATTTCGACTTCCGCGACAGCGACTACAGCGACTACGGAACCCATGCGCTCTGTCTGATCTACGTCAGAACGGGCGGCACCGAGGGCATCTTCCGCCGCCTGCAGCCACAACTGCAACACCAGAGCAACAGCCCCTTCTTCCTGCTTACCTCGGGCAAGAGCAATTCGCTGGCCGCCTCGATGGAGATTCTCTCTTTCCTCCGTCAGCACGACCTCAAGGGCGAGATTATACACGGCAGCCCCACGTATATCAACCACAGGGTGAGCCTGCTGGCACAGGTGAGCGAGGCACGCCGCAAACTCAACGGCACCCGACTGGGCATCATCGGCCAGCCATCCGACTGGCTGATCTCAAGCACGGTCGATGCCGGCATAGTGAAAGAAAGGCTGGGCATACAACTGGTAGACGTACCCATGCAGGAACTGCTGGAGGTGGTGGGCAACAGCGTAGAGCCGGGCATGGAGGGCGCACTACGCATATACGATGCACTGAAGGTGCTCATCGGTCGCCACAACCTGCAGGGCTTCACGCTGCGCTGCTTCGACCTGCTCAGTGCCGTGCGCAACACAGGATGCATGGCCCTGGCTAAGATTAATGCCGAAAGGCCGCAGACTGGCGCAAACGGCTCGCAAGTGGGCTACGTGGCCGGCTGCGAGGGCGACGTGCCCGCCATGCTCTCGATGGTGATAGTACGTGCGCTGCTGGGCATCTCGGGCTTCCAGGCCAACCCCTCGACCATCGACCCCGAGACGGGCGAGATGCTCTTTGCCCATTGCACCATACCACTCAACATGGTGGAGCGCTACGAACTGGATACGCATTTCGAGTCGGGCATCGGCGTCGGCATCAGGGGATATATGAAGGAAGGGCCCGTAACCATCTTCAAGGTGTCGGGCAACCTGCAGCGCCATTTCCTGGCCGAGGGCACCCTTCTGCGCAACGAGGCAAAGGCCGACCTCTGCCGCACACAGCAGGTCATACGGCTCGACGACAAGCGCCAGGCTGAGTATTTCCTCACCAATCCCATTGGCAACCACCACATCATCGTGCCCGGACACCATCAGGAACTCATTGAGGTTTACAACGAATTTCACGAATTACACGAATAATGGAACACAAAGACACGAAGACACAAAGTAAAGTCCTTCATGTCTTTCGGGGTCTGCAAAGCCCTTCGTTTCTTTGTGTCTTTGTGTTCAGTTCCATTTGTATCAAGTTTTTTTTGAATCTTCCCTAAATAAAATTTTGGCCAGAATTTATTTTCGTGCTGTACGATTGGGATATGAACGCAGAGGCGCAGAGACCATCGTTGTACTCTCTTTTTTGATACAACAAATTGAACGCCCTATTTTTTTACAATAAAACCGCAAAATCCTTTGCGGTTTTATTTTTTTGTAGTACCTTTGCACCATCATTCGCGGGAAGGACCCGCGAACGGCTCAATTCCCGAACGAACTAGCACCTCAGAAGGAAAGAAGAGCAATAAACAAATGTCATTGGAGTATGCGCCACTGTGCGCAGACTTCATCGTATGACATTTGGGGTTGTGCTAGACCTGTTCGGGAGTATGGATGGTCTGCGCACACCTTTTTATATATAGGGTATAGTACAGGCTTTCCGATTAGGAAAAAAACTTAGTATTAACTCTATAAATAAAAAAAGCATGAAAAAACTTTACTTATTAAAAACAATCCTCCTGCTATGCGCCTTTGTAGTGGGAAGTATGAGTGGATGGGCGGCAACAACCTACGAGCAATTAACTTCTATTACAAACATTGATGAGTCCGCTCAGTATGTTCTTGGTATTGATGGAACAGGATTCCATTATGAGGGAACGTCAAGCTGGGGTAAGACTGCACTTCCATCTGCACAAACACCCATCTATTACACATTGACAAAAGCAAGCGATGGTAAATCATTTACCGCAAAAGCTACTATCTCAAGTACAACTTACTATCTTCAGGTTCCAACTTCTAATACGTTCAGTATGGCAACCTCTGCGGGTACCAATACCGATATTATTATAGGCACTACTAAAGTAAGTGGAACGAACTATGCCGTAGCAAACAAGAGCACGACAGCACGCCATCTTCGTATTAACGGAACAAGTGGCCTACGCTCGTATGATGGTACAACGGGAAGCATGGCATTTTTCTACAAGGTAGTTAACACGGCGGATTTCACTCTTACTGCTACAAGTAACAACAACGCATACGGAACTGTCTCCACATCTGACAATGTAATCACAGCAAATCCCGCTACAGGCTACCGTGTAAGCACCACCACACCTTATGAGGTGACGAGCGGGACAGCAACAGTTTCCCAGAGTGGCAATGAGTTTACGGTCACTGCATCAGCCGACTGTACAGTTCAGATTAATTTTGAGGCTATTCCTACTTATGCCGTAACAATAGTGGCCCCTACAGGCGGTACACTAACAGTGATGAATGGTGAAGCAACAGTAAAAACTGGCGATGTAATTGCCGTAGGAACGGTTCTTACCATCACTGCCACTCCCGATGCTAACTATAATTTCAGGAACTGGCAGGCAATAGATGCAACCACACATACATATACAGCATCCAATACCGGTACATACACTATAGGCGAGAACGCCGTGACGTTTAAGGCCAAATTTGATGCTAAAGTTTACTACACCGTGACTTGGATGGTAAATGGCTCAGTAAACTCCACCGTAAATTATGAGGAAGGCAATGCCATAGTATTCCCAACAGGTTTAACTGATGTTGAAGGTAAGAGTTTTGTCGGTTGGGTGGACACCGAAATCACAGGCACAACCGACGAGGCCCCGACGTATGTCACTTCAGCGACAATGGGAACCTCTGCTTTGACTTACTATGCTGTGTTTGCAGATAAAACTCCTGGTAGCCAAACTGTCAAGACGGACGAAATTACAAGCGCAACAACAGGAGTGACGGGAACTAACAGCTATAGTAATTGGTCTGGGAAAACTATCACTTCTGATGCGGTTTATGCAGGAAACAGTGCAGTGGCAGGTGGTACAAGTGCCATCCAAATGCGTTCAACTAATAATAGTGGTATTGTCTCTACTGCCTCTGGTGGTAAAATAAAGTCTATTTCTGTGGAATGGAGTGGTACAAATGATAGGACACTGGATATTTACGGTAAGAACACTGCTTATTCAGCAGCATCCGACCTTTATAACAGCAGTAGCCAAGGGACCAAATTAGGTAGCATTGTTAAGGGAACGAGCACTGAGTTAACAGTTACCGGAGATTATGCCTACATAGGTATTCGCTCTAATGACGGTGCCCTGTACCTCGTTTCAGTGTCTATTGCTTGGACTACAGGCACTCCAGATACTTACTCTGGCTATTGCACAACCGTTGCTCCTGATACTCGCGCTGCTGTGAATATCACAAGCTTTACTGCCACAGCAACAACACTGACAAGAGGGGGAACAACTACAACAACTGTAGTTAACGACCAAGCAGGCTGGACTGCTGCATACACTTACAGCTCCGATAACACCGATGTGGCAACCGTTGATGCCAACGGTGCGATTACCGCTGTTGCCAAGGGTACCGCCAATATCACCGCCACGCTGAATGTTGATAAGGATGATACTGACTATAAGGCTGGCGAAACACGCAGCAAGAGTGTCGCCATCACCGTAGAAAACCCGAAACACAATGTGAAGTTCTTCAACAATGGTACTGAAATTATTGCCTCTGCCGCTACTGTTGAGGAAGGTGAAGACATCGAATTCCCCACGGTTCCCACAGCACCAGCCTCTGGTTTCGACTTCGTAGGCTGGGCTACCTCCGCAATTGACGGAACCGTCACAGAGGCTCCAGCAACCGTCACTGCCGCTACGATGGGTACTGAGGATGTGAATTATTATGCAGTTTATGGCAATGCTTATGGAAAGAATGTCTCCGTAACGTTTAATGCATCCAATATTTCGAACCTTACCTCAAGTGGCACAAACAAGTGGACGGATAACGAATCGGGAATAGAACTTTCCATAAGCTCAGGACAGCGTTATACAAGCGGAACACCAAATACATGGACAGTGACGAAGAGTACCAGCACTTCCGACTACTGTCTGACCATTGGCAAGGCAGGATGCAGCATAAAGAAAGTTGAGGTGACTGTTACTGGCACTAATTATGCCGTTGGCGACTATTACGCATACGAGAATACCGACAGTGAGACAGGAACCAACCTTACATCTTCCGTTTCGACAGATGGCTTGACATCTACTTTGACTCTGACAGACAATTATGAAATGGTCGCCCTATGGTCTACGACAAGCAACCAACTTCGAGCCACAAACATTGTTGTGGATGCCGTCGTCAGCAGTGTCGGTACTTTCATGACCACAGTGCCTACTACAGTTGATGTTAAAATTACCGATGCAAAATATGCTACTTTCTGTTGTTCGACTGCCCTCGACTTCAGTAGTAGCGATGTAAAGCCATATACTGCCAAGGTCAACGATGCGAAGGTGACTCTTACTGAGATTAGCAATGGTATCGTCCCTGCCTACACTGGCGTAATCCTTTACTGCGGGACTGCTGACACATACGCCATCCCCGTGACCACAACCACAAGCACACTCAGCAACAACGAGTTGGTTGGCGTGACCACCCGCACGCTGGTTGCTAAGACTGGTGGCGCAGGCTACAACTACATCATGCAGAGCGACGGCACGAACGGCATCGTGTTCAACATGGCCACGACGGATGGTGCCTATATGCCTGCCGGCAAGGCTTACCTTTCCACTTCAGTTAACGCCGCATCCCGTCTGAGCGTGGTGTTTACTGACGAGACAGAAGGCATTGACGCTACGATGCTGAATAATGAAAGCGTGAACGGTAAGGTTTACGACCTGCAGGGCCGCTGCGTGGCTCAGCCCACAAAGGGTCTGTACATCATTAACGGCAAGAAGATGATTGTGAAGTAATTAATTATAAAAATTAAGATCAATTATGGATATTCGTTTCCATAACAAAAAAGAAAGGAACAATGATTATGAAAAAGACATATAAAAGTCCCAAGATAATGATGGTGAATGTAAAAATGAACTGTCACCTAATGAATCAGTCTTTCCAAATGACTGGCAATGCAGCGTCTGTAAATGATTCTGGTGATTACAACACTCTTTCCCGCGAGTCGTTCAGCATCTGGGACGATGACGAAGAATAGAAAATAATAAGATAATTGTTTATAAGTTTAGGCCGGGGCCTATCTGTGAAGACCCGCCCCGTCCGTGTTTTTAAAGGATTAGACAAAAAGTTTTTTCCAAAGTGCCGCCGCCCGCGAGGGTAGCGACACTTTTTTTGCCCTGCTGATAATAAAAAATAACGGGAAAGATTTGCTTCTTTCCCGTTTTTTCATTATTTTTGCAAACGATATTCATTTTACTGAAACCAAATAACAAGAATTATTCTATGACAAAGAAAGGACAACAAGACATGAACAGGCGCGAATTCCTGCGCCGGCTGGGCTTGGGAGCAGGCTCGGCCATGGCCCTGATGGCCCTGGAGCCATTCAATGTGCTGGCCAAGAAGCCAACACCCTCCACCCAAGACCAAACACCCGACAACCGCATGACCTACCGCGTGCAGCACGGCTCGGGCGAGCAAATATCCCTGCTGGGCTTCGGCATGATGCGCCTGCCCGACGACCAGGACGAGGTGAACCGGCTGGTAGACTATGCCATAGAGCACGGCGTGAACTACTTCGACACGGCCCCGATGTATATGGGCGGACGGTCGGAGGTGCTCACGGGCAACGCCCTCTCGCGCTATCCGCGAGAGAAATACTTCGTGGCCACGAAGATGTCGAACCAGAACAGGCGCACATGGTCGTTCGACGACTCGAAGCGCATGTACGAGCAGTCGTTCGAACGGCTGAAGGTTGACCATATAGACTATTACCTGCTGCACAGCATCGGCGGCGGCATGGACTCGCTGAAGG
>JAEEGL013193801.1_pt1 | contig 49632 bp, 41 predicted proteins | sample 9134231 | NCBI WGS metagenome assembly JAEEGL01 (sample SAMN16246548, study PRJNA631951) | gut metagenome | biome: gut microbiome; feature: rumen; material: fiber-attached | host: Bos | place: Iran: Karaj | collected 2018-10 | reverse complement strand
GATGGTAGTGCATCTACTAGTGGTGGTGAGTTTACTTGGAAAGGTAAAAAATATAGTGGATATTATAATTTCTTTAATATCGGAGCATATGAAGTAACAATAGATGGTGTTCACTACTCTGCTGTTACAAGAGGGCTTGCATATGCCGCTAAATTGATAAATCGTGATGGAGAAAAATGGGATAACATACAAACTGCTATAACTGAAGGAAGTTCTTTCCTAGCAAATGGTTATGTTAATAAAGGTCAAGGAACTCTTTATTATCAAAAGTTTAATGTTGGACCTAATGCATATTATCCAAAGTACACTCATCAATATATGACAAATATTCAAGCACCTGCTACTGAAGGAAGTTCAACATATAGTTCATACAAAAGTGCTAAAGTATTAGACCAAACATTTATATTTGAAATTCCAGTATTTAATAGTATGCCAGACTATACTTCTCTTCCAAGAAGTGGAAATACTAATAATGATTTAAAGAGTTTAAAAGTAACTAATTATGAACTATCACCTGCATTTGATGAAGACATACTAGAATATGAAGTATTTGTTCCAATATCTACAACTAAAGTAAATGTTACTGCTGAAGCTCAAGCATCTACATCAATTGTAACTGGAACTGGTGAATATGGTTTAGAAGAAGATGAAACTACTATTACAATCACTGTTAGAAATGAAGTTTTAGAAGAGAAGAAATACACAATAGAAGTTAAGAAAATAGATATACAACTTACATTAAATGACATAATAACAAATGCTAATTTAAAAAGAATGGATGATTTCATATATAGAATTAAAAGTGGTACTAAAGTTAGTACAGTTAAAAATGCATTAACTACTAATGGCGCTACTAAAGCAATAATAACTAATGCAGATGGTGCTGTATTAAAAGATACAGATATTATTTCAACAAATAACAAGATTGAAATAAGTGATAATAAAGAAACTAAAACATTTACACTATCAGTTACTGGAGATGTATCTGGTGATGGAAAAATATCACTACTTGATTTATTACAAGTGCAAAAGCATTTAAAAGGTGTTAAAAAATTAACTGGTGCATCCCTACTAGCAGGAGATACATCATCTGATAATAATGTAACAGTATTAGATTTATTAAGAATTCAAAAACACATTAAAGGTGTTATCACTCTATAGGAGGTAAAAATGAAGATTAAGAAAAAATTATTAAGTATTTTTATATCAATTTTAATGTTATTCATTTCAGTTGATAAACTATATGCTGCGACTGCTACTATAACAGTTAGTGCTAATAAAAGCCAAGTTATTGTAGGAGATACAGTTACAGTAACTGTTAAGATTTCATCATCTACCCCACTTGGTACATGGAAATGGGTACCTGATTATAACAAAAACAAATTAAAGTTAACATCAGGAGACTCTAATGTTGTAGATTATGGTGATGGAAAAATCAAATCAAAATCATATACATATAAATTTAAAGCAATTGCTACAGGTAGTTCATCTGTAACAGTAAAAGTTGGTGAAGTATTAGATTGGTCTGAAAAAACATTAAAAGTATCAAAAGGTTCTAAAACAATTAAAGTAATAAGTCAATCTGAATATAATGCATCACTTTCTAAAAATAATAACTTATCTTCTCTATCAGTATCCGGCTTTACTTTAAGTCCTGCATTTAATAAAAATACTACTTCTTATAAAGTTGAAGCTGGAGCAAATACAACAAGTATTAAATTAAGTGCTAAAGCAGAAGATTCAAAATCAGATGTTGATGGAACTGGTACATTTAAAGTATCTGAGGGAGATAATAAATTTGTAGTAACAGTTACAGCACAAAATGGAAGCACAAAAAAATATACAGTAGTAGTTAGTGTTACTGATCCAAATCCAATAAACGTTATTGTTGAAGATAAAGAATATGTAGTTGTTAAAAGAGAAGCTAATTTAGTAATACCTGATAACTATGAAAAGAAAGAAATAACTATTAATAATCAAACTATTCCAGCCTTTTATAATGAAAATAATGATTATACGTTAGTTGGATTAAAAGATGAAAATGGTGATATAGATTTATTCATTTATGAAGATGGCAATTATATTCCTTATAAAGAAGTAGAACTTGATAAAATTAAACTATTCCCTCTTAAAATGGATATGGTTATTAATGATTATAATAAAACAAATATAATGGTAGATGAAACTGAATTTGAAGCATTACAAAGAACTAATAGTGATTACGCAGTTATACATGCTAAAAACTTAGATACGGGAGAAGAAAACTATTATACATATGACACAAAAACAAATACACTTGTTAGATATACTGATGAGGAAGTTAAACCTTTTATCGCAACAATTACTAAATATAAAAAATTAATTTTATTATTAATTGTAGAAACAGTATTTATATTTTTGATATTAATTGGTATACTAATAGATAAGGTTCACAAAAATAAAATAAGAAAACAAAAAATAGAAGAATATAAGAGAAAAAAAGAAATTGAATTAAGTAAAAAAAGAATTAAAAAAGATAAACAGAAAGAAGAGTAATCATGAAAGCAAAGAAGTTATTTAAAGGGTTAGTTACAATTATATTATTTATTGTTCAATTAATTAGTTTTGGATTCTTTAGTTATAGTTTATTTCTATATAAAGGTGTTGAAGACTTTTATAGATATTATGGAATTGGTATACTATTCTATTTGTTAATCCTAATGACTTATTTATTATTAAGAGGAATAAAAAAGAAAAAAACAGCAGGTTTCATAGTAGCAGTAATATTTACACTATTAATAATTGGTGTTGAAGGCGCTGGATATTATTACTTAAATAAAATATATAAATCTATTGAATCTTATAGTGAAAATGAAAATGAATACTTCACTTCTCTTGTTACTTATAATAAATCACTTAATAGTTATAAAGATTTAAAAGATAAAAATATTGGTATAGTAAATGACAAAAGTGATATTGAAGGATATGTTCTTCCTAAAGAAACAATTGAAAAATTAAAATTAGATGAATCAAATACTATAAAAGAATATGATTCAACAATGGAATTATTATATGCACTTAAAAATAATGAAGTAGAAGCTGCTTTCTTTAGTAGAAACTATGTAGATATGTTCTACTCTCTTGAAGGATATGAAGATATAGAAGAAGAAACTAAAGTATTGCATGAAGAATCTAAAATATATGAATCAACTGAAGAAGATATTAAAAGTGAAACAGCTACACTAACCAAACCATTTACAATGCTTTTAATAGGTGTTGACTCATCTAAAGATGGTGTTACTTCTGGATATAATGCTGATGTATTATTACTAGTCACATTTAATCCAAAAACTTTAAGAGCAACTCTTACTTCTGTTCCAAGAGATACTTATCTTAAAACAGCATGTTCAAATGGAAACTATAGAAGAATAAATACTACTACTTGGGGTAGTTCAGCATCATGTGCTGTTAAAACAATTGAAAACTTATTTAATGTAGATATAGATTATTATGCAAAGATTAATTTCAAAGGCGTTGTTCAATTAGTTGAAGCAGTCGGAGGAATTGATGTAGACGTTCCATATTCAATATGTGAACAAAACAGTTCTAGACAATGGGGAAGCCATACAATATTTGTATATAAAGGAAAACAACATTTAAATGGTGAAGAAGCACTTGCTTTTGCAAGAAATAGACATAAACCTGGAGATGGAAGTAAAGGTGGAAAGAATATGTCTAAATACTGCCCTACTTTCACATCTGGTAGTAGAAATGATTACACCAGAGGAAAAAATCAAATGAAAGTTATTATGGGAGTATTAAAAGCCGCTACTAAAATGACTGATCCAAATCAAGCAGTAGATATACTTACTAAAATAAAAGCTAACTTCCAAACAAATGTTAAAACAAAAGATGTATTATCACTATATAACTTAGGTAAATCAATTGTATTAAGCGATAATGCTAACTTAGTAAATGTACAAAGAATGCAATTAAAAGGATATAGCGTATGGAATTATGTATATGATCCACTATCAAAGAGTTATCCTGCTGTTACAATACCTTATCAAGGAAGTATAAATGATATTAAAAAAGAAATAAATATTAACTTAGGTAAATCAAAAGCAACACTAGTTAAAAAAGCATCATTTGATTTAAATAACTTATATAAAGACACTGTAGCAGGACAAGGAAGTTATAGTGAAAGTAAAATAAAAGTTTTAAAGAACTTATCTTCTATGTCAGTATCACAAATAAAGAGCTATGCATCAAGTAATGGATTATCTGTTAAATTTATAGATAATGACACAAAACAAGAGGTTTCATTAAGTAGTTGGGGAGAATACAAATTCTATAAACAAAAAGAACATAAAGATACAATAATGAGTTTAGTTAAGTCGTTAACAATATATGTTAAAAAGAATGTAACAACTACTCCAAAAGAAGAATCAACACAATAAAAAAGAAATATTTAAAATATTTCTTTTTTTTAATCACTTTTAACTATATATAGTATATCTTTATCATTAATAATAGTTAGTTTAGCTTTAGTTTCATATCCAAGATCAACTACATAATTCCAACTAACATCTACTAAATATCCTTCATATGTTTCACTATTATACGTATATTTAGTTTCAATAATATTATCTACATTTACTTCTTTTACTTCAGGAAGTTTTTGAGTTCTTTTTCCATCTAAATTGGTTTCCATAAACTTATATAGTGTTGCACCCATATTTTCTTTAAAATTATCTCTTAAATCTTTATGTAAGAACTCTACTCCACCTATATCAGTACTACCCATTTTATTATTAAGTGTATATAAGTCAATTATAAAGAGTTTAGAGATTGATTTAGCATATTCACTATAATTTATTGGTTTCTCATTTAAAACCTTGGAAAGAGCCTTAAAATTATCTTTATATACGTCTGTATCATTATTAGATAAAGTATATTCATATAATCCAATTGAATCTATAGGTTTTCTAGTATCAGTATCCTTAAAAAAGTCATTATATACTCTATATCCTAAATATCCAAATAATGCTAGTCCAATTAATATAAGAAATATTAATATTTTAATATCAGTTCTTCTTTTCAATTTTACACGCTCCTATCTTATTTTCTTCATTTCTAATTAAATCATGCATAATTATACCATTAGATATATCTAATATCTTATTAGCATGTTCATTTATTCTTTCTATATAATCACTATCTATAACAGTATTTTCAAAAGCAACATACTCTTCTTTTAAATTACTATAATATATTTTATTAGTTAATATATTTCCATTAGGGAATACAACTATCTTTTCATTAGAACTAAATATATCATTTCCAAGTGAATAATGTTCTTCAAATCCAAACATATTCGCAACTGTAGGAAGTACATCATACATACCCATAACATCACTAACTACTTTTTCATATTTTTCTTCATCTGACCAAATAATTAATGGAGTATTCTTAAGTAAATCATAATTATAATTTTCCATAGTTATATAATTAGGATCTTCTTCATCAAGAACATCATCTTCTATAGGATTATAATTATATAATTTAACAAATTCACGTTTAGCTATTCTAGATTCATGATCTCCATATAATATAATAATCGTATCTTTTAATATATCATTATCTCTTAAAAGTTTAATTAGCTCCCCTATTGCTTCATCTGCATAATGAGCACTCTTAATATAATTACCCATTTCAGTTCCATCTAAATAAGGTGCAGTTCCTTTAACTTTCTTTCCATTTTCATCTTTATATGTATATTCCATCGTAACAGGAAAATCATTATATTTTTCTATATCATTATATGGAGCATGATTAGATAAAGTAATTATTGTTCCCATAAATGGACTTCTATTTTCTTTAATATTTTTTAAAATTGGAGTTAATTGTTTAAAGAATGATTTATCAGAAAGACCTAGAAGTATCCAGTCAGGATCAGTCATATCAGTTGGTACTTCATAATATTCTTTTGAATAAAAGTCTTGATATCCAAGTGTCTTATGCATAATACGTCTATTCCAATAATCTCCGTTATTAGCATGTGCACTAAATGTATAATAACCTAAATCATTAAAGTACTGTGGTAATGCATAATATTTTTTATCAAAATAATTAACAAAAACAGTACCACTAGATGAAGGCATAAGACCAGTAGTTAAAGTAAACTCTGTATCAGAAGATGTCCCTACACTTATTTGAGGATAAAATCTATTAAAGTACATTCCTTCATGTACAAGTTTATTTATGTTCGGAGTTACATATTTATCATTTATCTTTAAATCAATTAAGAAGTTTTGAATACTTTCAGCATGTATAAAAATAACATTTTTTCCTTTAAAGTAATCTGTATATTCATTCACTTCTTTTTTTCTATTGAACTCACATGCATAATATTCTCTAAATTGTAATGCAGCTTCATCATAACCAAATAATGTATTAATATGTGGTTGAAGGCTTTGTATTAAATCACTTATATGATATATATATAGACCATATCTTTGAACTACATATTCCCTATTCCACAACTTTTGAAATCTACTTGTATCAGTTTTAGAAACAGTAAATGAAAGACCAATCAATATTATAAGAGCAGCCCATAAAGAATAAATAAATCTTTTTCTACCACTCTCTATCTTCTCTACTTCGTAATAATATTTAGTTTTATTAAGTTTTCTATGTATTAATATGAATAATACGTCTCCTAAAATATATAGAAATTGAAAAATATTTAATTTATCAAAAGCAGCTGCTTTTACACCATGTACCATACTAGCTGTAGCAAGTAAATTAATAGATAAGAATGAGTGATAAAATTTAAAATATATTGTATTTCCAATAACTAATGCAGTATAAAAAAGTAACCAAATAAAATAGTATTTAAACTGTGATCTTGGTTTAAAAAAATACCCAAATGATCCGATTACTAATACAACTAATAAATCTCCAACAATTGCTTTAAAAAATATTGGAGTTCCAAGAGTAAACAATCTTAAAATAAAACTAAAAGTAATAGTAATCAATATAAAAGAGAAAAACAATATATTAGTAGATGCATATCTTTTAATACTGCTTTTTAGATTAGAAAAAAAATTTTGTATATTGCTTTTATTCTTTTTCATGATTAATCACGTGAACATTATAGCATTTTATACAAAATATTTCAATTTAAAAAGAAGCATTAGCTTCTTCTTATTCAACTTCAATTGTTTCTGCTTCACATCTCCATGGAGTAAATACACATTTAGTACATTTTGAATATGCATCACTACCAACAACTCTCATTAGTAATCCTACAGCAGCAGCAACTAAGAATACTATAGCAGCAGCAATTGCTCTTTTTACTAATAATTGTTGAGCAGCTTTAATTTTATCGTCACTCTTTTCAGCAACAGCTTTTGCTAAATCAAGCATACCCATAATTATAAGAAGAATTGGTACAACGATTTCAATTCCAATATATACCCAACCAACTAAACGTAAAATAGGTTGTGCACTATTACAGAAATCTTGTGCAGTATTAATTGCTCCACCTGCTAAAAGGTTTATTAAATTTAACATAAACATCTCTCCTCTACAACTAAATTTTATATTATTTTATACTTAATGTCAATGAATTCGGCTATAAATTCATTTTCTTTACGAAATTTTCTATTTCTTTTATATTATTTTTCCTATCATCACAAGGTGCTATTGAAGCAGCAACTTTTAACTTGGTTTCATATGAAAAGGCAGTTATATCTTCATCACTTAAAACACATTTATTAAGAATTACTGTTTTATCTTTTAGTGTTTCTAAAATATTTTTATTTCTTCTTAACATCTTATTAATCATAATAGTAGATGGTTCAATTAAATAATATACTTCATTACAAACTGAAAGATCTTCATAATCATTTAAATCAATAAAAATATAATCACAAGTATTATTTTTCATCAATTCTTTTGGTAATTCAGTAGTTGTTGTACTAACCATTTCTGGATCATTGAAGTACAAGAAGTCTACTCTATTTACTTCTATTGCAGCTACTTTTCTAGTACCTTGCATTGTCTTTTTAAGCATATATATTAATGATGTTGCTCCTGCATGAGTAGTAATATTTTTAAATCCAATTATCTTAGTTGCAGCATTTACTACATTATTAACAACAACAGTTTGTTGAACTACTGGAGTTACAACATTTGTATTTTGTGCTTGTTGTGGTTGAGCTTGTGTTTGAGGAATATCAATATCTTCAATATTATGAATACTTACAACATCTCTATATGTATGAGGATGTACAAGTAAATAATTAATTCCATCAGCATTTCTAGTAAAGTTATAAATACCAAGTGAAATTAATTTTGATAAATAACCTTTAGTATTACTTTGTTCACTATCATCTAATACTAGAATTACATTCTCCATATTAATATTCATCGCAAGTTTTTGTAGATTATCAAAATTTTGATAATCGCGAATAGATGTAATATCAAGTATCATCTTATCATAATAGAAGTTAGCGAATGTATCTATTATTTCATCAACATTGAATACACCTTCTAAAGACTTCATTACATCTAAATTTAACCCAAGTAATAAATCCTTATATTTGTTATAAACCATTACATTCATAAATCATTCCTCCTATATTTCACAGTCATTTGTATCATTATAAAGTGACTTAGTTTCACCAGTTATTGGTATTCTAATACCAACATTTATAACAGGTATAGATAGTGAAATAAATGTTGTTACTCTATAATATATTCTATCATTTTCACTACCTTTATTTGGGCAATATTTAACAAGGCAATATCCGCCTGTTTGAAGTTCTCCTTCTTTGCAAGGATTAGACGCACCATCAAACATACTATGATTATAACCAATAGATTTAATAAATCTAAATGCTCTTGCTTCAGTTGATGTTTGATCTCTCAATGTAGCATCTGAAACATTAGTTAAATCTATATTTGACTCAGTAAAGCCCTCATTTTTTTCAATGATATTAATTATTTCATTTTTAACCCTAAACGCTTTAGTATAACTTATTGAATAGGCTAAAAAGCCAGAAAAAATTGCTATAAAAGTAATAACTATTCCAATAAGCCATGTACTTCCTATTGCCTCTCTCATATTTCACTTCCTCTTTTCATCTTTAAAAAAGCTATAAATGCCAAAAATGACATTTATAGCATTTTATTATTATTAGTTATCTAAATCAGCATCTATACATTGTTCGCTTCCAGCAACTCCACCTGGACAACATTGCCATCTTCTAACTCTAGCATTTCCAGAGCCACCAGCATCTCCGCCTTCTTCAACACGAACTGCGCTCCAGTCATCACCATAAGTTCTACATGTTTGAGTAACAATAGATCTTTGGATAATTGGCCATACGAATAAGTAGAACAATGCTCCAACTGCAGCAACTGCTACAATTGTAACAACTGTCATGTTTAATTCTCCACTTGCTTCTTTCATTTTCTAATTGATTCCTCCTTTATTATTTACATTTTAATTATACAATAATATTATTTGCATAATCAAGGCATTTTACACATAATTTTCTAATTCTTTACACAGCAACAAACATTTGAACTATTGATAATACAAGGATTATCATAACGCCTGCACCAGTTGCTACAAGCATTGTCATAGTTTTCTTTTCCATCTTATCAAGACGTTCTTTATACTTAGTTTCTCTTGATTTATTTTGTAAGTTAGATATAGTTCTTGAGAATACAATTAATTGATCTTGCTTTCTTTCTTGACTACCAAGACCAAGTCTATAAAGAAGTCTCATCATTCTCATAGAATCTCTAACGGGATATCTTCTTGCAAAAGCCATATAAGGTTCAATAGTTGAATCACCTGCGTCAATCGCAGCAATTAAATCTCTAAGTCCTGGCTTGAACATTTCTGGAGCTGACTCTAAACTTCTTGTAATTGCAACAGGAACTGTGTAGTGTTGAATTAAGATTTCTAAACTCTTTAAATAATAAGGTAACTTTAAATTAATATCATGTAAATGTTGTTTATAATATCTTTTTACTTTATTATAATCATCTTTAAACATTAAATATGTAAATACTAGAACAACTACTAATTTAATAGCCATATTAATGTTTTTAACTGCAGTTAATGCAACTAAGAAACCAATTAAGAAAGTAATTATTCCAGTTTTTACTCTTGATTGATATCTAGCATTTAAATCTACATTTTCCCCATATTTAGAAATTAATAGAAAGTCATAATCATCTTCTTTTAATCTACTAAATACTGCCTTATTATCATCAACAAACTTATTAAAACTAAATGTACCTAAATAATTAAATAATAAGATTAAAATAATTCCTACTATAAGTATTTCCATTATTCAGCACCTACATCCTCATGGTAGTATTTAATTCCATTAAGTAAGAAATAAGTATTAATTAATATTACACCATGAAGTAATATTAATACATACCATTCATCAAGTAATGCCATATAACTATCTTCTCCTAAAAGAAGTTGAACCATTAACACAAGTAAGTATAGTGCTACACCGAATGTACAGAATTGTTTATAGAATGAAGTTCTATCTATTCTATCTCTATATACGCTTTCAACAAGCATATCTATGTCTTGAAGCATTCCTTCAAGTGCTTCACCTGAATCTTTAGAACCTTCTTTAGTTATTTGTAAGAATAATTGATGCATATTTTTAACAACAAAATAATCATATTTTTCATTCATATATCTTATTGCTTCATCAATAGTACCATTTTCATAAGACATTCTAATCATTTCATTAATATCACTAAGTAATGGATCTTCTAAAACTCCAGAATCTCTTACTCCTTCTAGTGATTTAACAAATGATTGAGTAGTATTAAATTCCATGATAACGTTTGTTGTATATACTTGAATTTGTTCAAATATAAATTCACTATATGCTTTTTTACATCTCATAAACGTTAAATATGGAATTACTGCTATAGCAGCAACAGCATATACAATGCTCCAGATAATACTGTAAAAATATAAATATGATATAAATGCAGCAGCTATACCAAATACTGCTACTTGTATAATATATTGTCTTGTTGTATATTCTTGGCCTAATTCTTTGGCTTTTTCACGTACAACTTTAAATGAATATGGTGCATATTTTTCATATGCTCCTCCAAAGGTTTTATTTATAAACCTATAAGAGTTACCATCGGCATTTTTTCGATATATAAATACAAATATTAGTATTGCAGCAACTATTAGTATTTCTATATACATATTCTTACCTCCTCTATATTTCAATCACTTCTACATTGTTTTGATCAACTGCTGCTGTACTTTCAACAGTTTGATTTTGAACTACAGGTGCTTCACCCTCAGCAGCTGCATTTTGTTCAGTTGCTGTACTTTCTTCTGCAGATTGCATCTCAGAACCTTTTGGTATAAAAGGATCTTCTCTCATTTGAACACCTTGTGATGCCAAATAATCTATTAGATGTGATGTTGGATTATTGTATGTTTCATTACCCATAAGATCTCTTGAATATAGAATATTGGTTTTAGCAACATTTTCAACATCATCAACGTAGAACTCTACAACTTGCGTAATTTCTCTTTGAAATCTATTATATTTCTTTGAGAAAAAGCCTTTAACATGTACACCTAATTGAATATATCTATGCATACCTTTAACAAATTGATCAATATCTTGACTTGTTTCAAGTAATGAATATAAACGCATAGGAATACTTGATGCTTTATCTGAGTGGATAGTTGAAAGTATATTATGTCCAGATGAAATTGAGTTACGTACTGCCATAACTGCTTCAGCTGAACGAACCTCTGATAGTAAAATCCATCTTGGGTTTTGACGCATACAAGCAACCAAAACATCTGAATAAGAAGCAATGTTATTAGTCTTCATTGCTACTATATCTCTTGTTGGATATATTTTATCCAAGTGAAGTTCCAAAGTATCTTCAATAGTAATAATTTTTTCATCTTCTTTAATGTGACTCGCAAGATATTTAATAAGCTCTGTTTTACCTGAACCAGTTTCTCCACTAACAAGTATGTTGCAGTGTCCACCAACACAAGTAATAATGAAATCATGTATATTAACTGCTACATAATCTTCACTTATTAATTTTTCTTTATTAAGTCTTATCTTAGCTGGCGTTTTTCTTATTAATACAGCTATTCCATTTGTTGCAATTGATTCGTGAACGAAGTTAAGACGTAGTTCTGCACTTTCGGCATCTAGTAATGGGTGTGCCATATTAAAAGTCTTACCCATAACATTTGAGCATTGAAATGCTAGTTTTTCCATCACTTCATTGTTTAAGCCTTCAATATGATAAGGCTTAACACCTTGAGTAAGTGTTTTAATCCACAATTGTCCGCCATTAGAATATGAAATATCTGTTACATCATCTTCTTTTAATAATGGTTCTAGCAATCCGAAATCAATTTGCGAAAAAACAGCATCATCCATTCTTACCCTTCCTATTCTTTTTTATTATTCAGAATCAACCTCTGTATTATTAGTATTATTATTTTCAATTTTTACATTATTATCTGTTTCAATATTATCTTCTTCAATAACATCTAATGGAACCTCTCTACAACGTGATTCAATTAGATTTTTTAAATATTCACTACTTACATTTGTTTCTGGGTTATAGTTAGCATTTCTTGCTACAGGAATTAAACTTCCGCTACCAGAAACAAGTATAGCTTTTCTTAATAGTAAGTGTAGATCTTCAGGCACTGAGAATATCAATGCAGTGGCATTTTGTTGTTTATCACTCTTCTTAAAAATGTGATTACCTGAACCATCTTTAACAGCTAAAACTTCTATACCTTCAATTAACTTTCCTATTACATATTTACCATTATCAGATGTTTGATAATATAAATCTATTTTATCTCCAGGGAAAATAGAATTACCATATGTGGTTAATACTCCTACTGGAAGAGAAAATATTGTATAATCTGTATAAATATTTCTCCAAGCAGAGTCTGGCATATTTTCCCAGTTAACTATTGATGTTGAATAAAATAGACTTCCTGCTGGAATATATGTATTATAATTAACATATTTTCCTAAAATATCATTTTTATTTTGAATTACTGTCTTTGTAATCATAGAAGAAGCAACTTTTACAGTTCCTATCATATCTTCTGTTATTTCACTTCTTGCTGGGATATCTCTAAGAGCATATGGAACACTAATAGCATTAATTTCTTTCTCTACTCTATATTTATAGGCAAAGAATATAATTACTATACAAGCTATCATTGCAATTAATGTTACAATACCTTTACTACTAAATATTCTTCTCATAATTATTCTTCACCCCCATTACTATTTTCATCTGTATTATCATTATTTTGATTTTGATTTATAGTTGAAGGCTCCCATATTAAATTTTCTTCTTCAACATTAACCGTCTTATCTAATATTAACCTTTCAATATAAGAACTACTTATACGAGTAGGTTTAGGATTTTCAGAATAATCAGCATTTCTAGGTACAGGGAAAATATTACTTCCCAAATATAATGCCTTTCTTAATAGTAAGTGCATATCCTCTGGAACAGAGAAAATCAAATATGCTGGTGTTGAAACATTTTCACTTTTTTCAAATATATTATTAAAGCTACCATCAGTTACAGCTAGAACTTTGATACTCTCAATAAATTTTCCAACCAAAATTTTACCATCATAATCTACTCCGGAATAATATAAATCAATATAGTTACCTTCAAATATTGAATTTCCATATGTAGTTTCCATATTTACTGGTAAATACACAATTGTATTACCATCAGGAATATCTTCATATAAACTTGATGGAAGTTCATCCCAAGTTAATACGGTATCTTTATAAAATAAACTATCTGCAGGTATTTCAACTTTGTTGCTAGTGTAATAACCAATTATATTGTCCTGATTAATTATTACATTTGCAGTTATGACACTTCCAGGAACCTTTCTAACTCCAACCATATCTTCAGTTATTTTAGTTCTTGGTTCAATCTTTCTCAAAGCATATGGAACAGATTGTGGTTCCGTTGCCTTTTTAATTCTTGCATTATAAGCAAAATAAATCAAAACAAGCGAAGCTACTACTGCTATAATAGTAACAGTATTTTTGTTTTGAAAAAATCTTTTAATCCCAATCAATATATTATTCATTCTTTTTTCCTCCAATTGCAATATCTTATACTATATAAAAGTATATCACAAAAGTAATTATTATTTCAATACAAAAAAATTAGTTTAATCAAATAAACTAATGTTTACATGTTGACTTTGTAAATAGTTCATGTTTTTACTTCTTTAATCAATTGATTCAATACTCTTTATAAATTCATTATAACATATACTATTTAAATAATCTTTGGATTTAATAAATTCTTTAACATCATCTCTAACTTGAAGTAATATTTTATAATCTTGTTTAATATTGGCAACTTTAAATGACATATCACCACTTTGCTTTACTCCAAATAAATCCCCTTCTCCACGCATTTCAAAATCTTTTTCAGTTATATAAAATCCATCATTACTTTCACACATTACTTTAAGCCTTGCATTTTTTTCACTTCCAATTAAAACACATGTTGAATCAAAAGAATTTCTTCCTATTCTTCCTCTTAATTGATGAAGTGTTGCAAGACCAAATCTTTCAGCATCATAAATAACCATCATTGTTGCATTTTTAACATCAATTCCAACTTCAATTACTGTAGTTGATATTAAAACATCAATTTTTCCAGCTTTAAAATCATTCATTATTTTATCTTTATCAACTTTTGATAATTTTCCATGCATAATAGAAGATTTAATATTTCCTTCAAAATATAAATCGATATTTCTTTTTATTTCATTAACAGTTGTTAAATCAATAACATCAGATTCTTCAATAAGTGGTGAAACAACATACACTTGGTGATTATTATTAACTTCCTCTTTTATCATTTCATAAACGCTTACTAATTCTTTTTCACTTCTAATGATTGTTCTAATATCTTTTCTACCTTTAGGTTTAGTCTTAATATTAGAAATATCCATATCACCATAAATAGTAAGAGCAAATGTTCTGGGTATTGGAGTTGCTGACATATATAGAGTATCTGGAAGATTTCCTTTATTTCTAAGAACTGATCTTTGATTTACACCAAATCTATGTTGTTCATCAGTAATAACCAATCCAAGGTTTTTAAACTCAACATTTTCACTTAATAGTGCATGTGTCCCAACAATAAAATCTATTTCTCCATTTTTCAATTTATCAACTATTTCATCTTTTTCTTTCTTTTTCATACTACCAACTAATAATCCGGTCCTTACCTTTGTAGAAGAAAGAATATTTTTAATTGTTTCATAATGTTGAATTGCTAATACTTCAGTAGGAGCCATTAATGCAGTTTGGTGATTTGACAAATAATTAATATATGTTGCGATAATAGAAACTATCGTTTTTCCAGATCCAACATCTCCTTGAATTAATCTATTCATTCTTTTATCAGATGTCATATCTTCATATATATCATTTATTGCTTTATTCTGATCAGAAGTTAATTCAAATGGTAAACTCCTAATAAAATCATTTACTTTTTCTAAATCAATATTTCTAATATAATCAGTTTTTCTACATTTATTTACTTCTTTTAAATAATTAATCTTAAACATAAATTCAAACAATTCTTCATACTTTAGTTTCAATAATGCTTTTTTAACATCATTTTGACTTTTTGGATTATGTATTAGATTAACTGCTTCTTTTTTAGAAATAAAATTATATTTTTCATTAATATATTCAGGTATATAATCAGTATAATTATCATAAAAACTTAATGCTTCAGTTATATATTTTCTTAATTGTTTTGATGTAACACCACTTGTTAGATGATATACACTTTCAATAGATCCACTTTCTAACTTTTCTAATTTTATATCTGAAGCAATAACAGTATTTTTTAACAAATCATATTTACCTATAACAGTTATCACTTTGCCTGGATTTAAATTGGTTTTCAAAAATGCTCTATTAAAAATCATAACCATTATCATTTTTTTGTTGGAAACAGCTCTAAATGTAAGAGATGTCATATTTGCTCTAAATCTTCTAACTAAAGGAACTGAATCAATGATACACTCAATAATAACGTTCTGTTTATCAGCACAATTTCTAATATCATCAAGTATTATTAAATTATGTTTATAAGGATAATATTCTACTAGATCATGTATATTATAAATATTTAAATTGTTTAAGTTTAAAATACTTTTAGGTCCTAGTCCCTTTATAATTTTTAAATCTTCCATATGACCTCCTCAAATTGAACATATTATATCATTTAGTTAAATTTAATTAAAGGATTGAATTTTTGGGGAATTTATGTTAAAATATGCAGCCGAGGTGAAAGGGAATGGAATTAGATGAATTAGTATCTGCATTAAAAGCACTAAAAGAAAATGAAAACTTAAAATTCTATGCTTATCTTGCAAATGCTGAAGCGAAAGAAGAAATATTTGAAAATGGGTTGTATCTATTAAGTAAAAAGTGTAATTCTTTATTTTTTAAATTAGAAGATAACTTCTTTGAAAATGCAGAAGAATACATTTCAGATGAAGTTGGAACATCTACTAGATATGGTATGGATACATTATATTTAGTTGCTACTAGTCAAAAAAGATTAAGTATGCTATTTAGACGTGAAGAACAAAGAAATGAAAATGGAGATCAATTAATTAAAATATCTCCAACAAATGTAATAGGAAGTTTGGACTTAAATGATTATTATTTTGATCAAAATACTGAATCAGTAGTTCAAGTAGAAAAAGTCCCAACTTGTGCATTAAAAAAATAATTAATTTTTTTTAAAAAAATATTGACAAAATACTAAAAAGTAATTAATATATAGAATTACCAATTCACTTTTAGGCGAATTGGTGCTAGTATCACACTAGCCAACCCCTTTTTATTCTTTTTTCCGGACTGTCCACAGGGGGTGGCAGTCCTATTTTATTTCAAACAAAAAGAGATTTAATCTCTTTTTTATTATATTGCTTTTTCACTAACATCATCTTGATTATATTCTAAATAACTTTGTCTTATTTTAGCTAAATCATATAAGACTAATTTCATATTACTTTTTTGAGCTAACGTTCTACCTCTTTCAATTAGTTCATTATATTTTGTATTTTTCTCACTATCATAAGAAACAAATACATATGCTGCCTTAGTATCAAAATCCATTCCTCTTCTAAACATTACGACTTCGTTCCCGCCATCATTTTTAATTAATTCATTAAATGGGGAAGATACTACTTCAAACTCATGTCTAGTATCATATTCAATATTATTAACACCTCTATTTGTTGTTAGATAATATTCAGCTGACATAATGATTGCTTCAGGATCCACAGTTTCAGCATTAAAGCCTATTCCAACCATCTCTTCCCTTTGTTTAATGAAAAAATTATCACTATATACTGATGCAGATATTTGATTAGAGGTATCAGAAACATAATGTTCAATATTAGATTGATTAGAATACATATCACTACCACCCTCATATGAATAATTAACAATTGCTTGATTTAACTCTACATCAAGCTTAGATAATAGTCTTTGGAATCTTTCCATTTCTTCATTAGTTAATTCTGGATTTTTATCTCCATTTGTTCTTTCAGAAATAATTTTATTTTTAATTTTTTCAACTTCTCTATCTCTAAACTTTTCTGTTTCTCTAATTAAGCAATGTATAAGTTGTGGTTTAGTTTTTCTAAAATCATCAACATTAGTTTCTTCATCATTTGGCACATATAAACGATTTAAAATATCTTTTCTTATTAGATACTCATATTCAAAATAAATATCATTTATTTCATCCACGTCACTATATGGATCTACTATATTATTTAATCTATTTAATAGATTTTGTGATTCAATAGTGCCGATTGATTTTAATTTATTTTTTAATACATTAATATTATTAATTTTTACTAAGTTATCTAATCCAATGCTTTTATGTTCATTAAATTCTTTTCTTTTTTCATCTAAAGTTCTAGAATCATCAACCAACATATCAAAATTAATAAAATCAAAATTATATAATATATCATCTAAAGAATATCTATTCACTATAGTACATATGTACTTATAAGCATGCCTTACATTATTATTGCAATAGTTACCTTCTACAGCTTTATCAAATATACTATAAACTTCCTCCTTATCAATATCATAAGTATAATTTGGAAGACCATCAATTGTTTTATAAAAGCGATTCTTCATTATATTATTATTCATTACATAATCATAAAAGTTATTCCTTAATACTGATAATATTTTTTCTTTATTTTTAATATCAAAATTTTCAATATTATCTAAATTTATAATTTCACCTTCGTTACCCCTATAACTTTCATATATTCCTATAAGGTTCCCAAAAGCCAAATTCCATCTAAGTCTACTTTGAGGATTACTTTTTAGATAATTAATAACATTTTTTCTAAAATCATTTAAATCCTTACTATTATCAATTAATTTTAATATATCTTGAGAGTTTCTACCATTACAAATTAATTCATAGAAACTATCTGTAATATTTAGTTTTTTACATTTTGGTTTATATCTTAATGCAGCAAATTTTTCTTTTAAGTCTATGAATTTCATGTTACTTTTCACTTTCTAATTTTTTAAAATATTCATATCTATTTTGAGCATCATTTAAATTCTTTTGATATAATTCTTGATATTCTTCTTCATTCTTAAATTCTAAATTTTTATATCTTAATTCTTTTCTAAATACACTGTCATAATTATCAAAATCAGGTTCTTTTGAGTCTATTGTTAATTTGTTTTCTTCAGGATTATATCTCATAAGTAAATTATATCCTACTTCTACTAACATTTTTTGCTCATCAAGTGAATTTGTAAGCCCACCATATATTCCTTGTTCAATACATGGACTATATGCAATTATTAAAGATGGCCCATTATGATTATAAGCTTCTTTAAATACTTTTAATGTTTGCATTGGATTTGCTCCCATAGATATACTTGCAACATAAACATTTGGTATAGACATTGCTATTCTAAATAAATCTTTTTTACTTTCTAGTTTTCCACTAGATGCAAATTCAGCAACTCCACCTGCACGTGTAGATTTAGATTTTTGCCCACCAGTATTAGAATATACTTCTGTATCAAGAACCATTACATTTATATTTTCATTACTATGAAGAACATGATCAAGTCCACCGTATCCAATATCATAAGCCCATCCATCTCCACCTAGTATCCATACTTTTCTAGATGGTATATAGTCAAGTAACTCTCTTATTTCTTCCGGAATAGAACTATTTTCTAATTTGTTTTTAATAGCAAAAGTCAAATCATCATCTTCCATATTATCTATCCATTCTTTAAATGTTGCTTTAACTTCTGCATCCACTTCATCTTTATATTTATACATTAATTTTTTTATTCTTTCACGAGTCTTTTTATAAGACATATGAATTCCAAATCCAAATTCAGCATTATCTTCAAATAATGAATTCATCCAAGGTATTTTATATGGCGTTAGCGGAAGAGATCCACCATAAATTGAAGAACAACCGGTAGCGTTAGCTATTACCATATTTTTACCATATAGTTCTGTTAATATTTTAATATATCCTGCTTCACCACAGCCAGCACAAGCACCACTAAATTCAAAGTATGGTTTTTCAAACCCAATTCCTTTAACTGTAAATTTATTAAATGGTGTTGTATTCTCTTGATTTTTATATAATTCATCACTTATCTTATCGAATCTCTCGCTATATTCTCCGAAACATAATGCTTTTTCCTCATTCTTTCCAGGACATGCATTTACACATAAACCACACCCTGTACAATTAGCTTCACTTACTGATATAAAGAAATTTTTATTAGTTTCGCCCATACTTTCAAGAGTTTCAACTTTATCAATTCCGGCCATTAAAAGTTCATTATCAGTAATAGAAAATGGTCTTATACATGCATGAGGGCATACAAATGAACACTGATTACATTGCGTACAGTTCTCTTTAATCCATTTTGGAACATTAGATGACACTTTTCTTTTATCACTCGCTGCAGTTCCACCTTCATAAGTACCATCTTTATGTTCAATGAAATCAGATACTTTTAAATTTTCACCACGTAATTTTAATATTTCACTCGTAATATCTAAATTTTCTTTTTTATCATCTTCTATTTTAAATATATTATTATCAAGTTCTTCTAAATACTTAAATGATTCATCAATTGCATTTATATTACTATCAACTACAGCCTGTCCTTTGCTTTCATATGTTTTGGCAATCAATTTCTTAAATTCATTTAATTCACTTTTACCATATCCATTTAGTTTAATCATATAAGTACATATAATATTATTAATCTTACCATGTAAATTATATTTTTCATTTAATTCTTCTAATGAAGCAATATAAACTTTAATATTTTTATTAATAATTTCTTTCTTATTTTCATTACTTATTAATTTATTTAACTCTTCATCATTTTTATTACTAGATATTAATAAAATTCCATTTTCTTTAATATTTTTTAAACAATAATATTTATTTAAATATATATCTTTTGATACTACAATGAAATCAGGATTAGTTAAAAAGTATGGAGCATTTATTTGCGTAGGCCCTACTCTTAAGTGTGATATTGTTACTCCACCACTTTTTTTAGAGTCATACTCAAAATATCCTTGAACATAATTAGATGGTATACTTCCTAATACTTTCATAAAGTTCTTAGAAGCAGATACCATACCATCTGATCCAAATCCATATACTTTAATTTCTCTAAAGTCACTATTGTAATCTAATTCTTTGCTTTCTAAACTTAAGTTTGTCACATCATCAACAATTCCAATAGTAAAGTTATTAATTGGTTCATCTTTATATAAATTTTCGAATACTGCATTTATGTCTTTAAGAGGTACATCTTTTGAAGAAAGACCATATCTTCCACCATATATTTTAATGTTTTTATTTTTTAAAGATGCAACTACATCTAAATATAATGGTTCACCAATACTACCTGCTTCTTTTGTCCTATCAAGAACTGCTATTTTAGATACAGTTTCAGGAAGTACTTTTAATAAATATTCTTTACTAAATGGTCTATACAAATGAACTTCAACAAGACCAACTTTTTTGCCATTCATATTCAATATATCTACTACTGTTTTAACTGTATCACAAACACTTCCCATAGCTACAATTACATAATCAGCATTCTTAGCACCATAATAATTGAATGGTTTATAATCAGTTCCCGCAAGTTTATTAATTGCTTGCATATTTTTATTTACTATATTAGGTATTTCTTTATAATATTTATTTCTTACCTCTGTATTTTGAAAATAAACATCAGCACCTTCAGCAGTACCACGAGTAATGCTTTTACCAACATTAAGTGCTCTTTTTTTAAATTCATTTATTTTATCAAAATTAGCAAGTTTCATTACTTCTTTTTCATCAAGTAGTGATACTTTAGATAATTCATGACTAGTTCTGAATCCATCAAAGAAATGTAAAAAAGGAAGACTTCCTTCAATGGCAGATAAATGAGCAATAATACTCATATAATAAGCATCAGTTACAGAAGTTGAAGCAAGCATACAGAATCCTGTACTACGAGTAGCATATATATCTTGGTGATCTCCATAAATTGAAAGAGCATGAGTAGCTAAACTACGTGCTGCAACATGAATAACTCCTGGCAACATCTCTCCTGCAATTTTATACATCGTTGGTATCATTAATAGTAAGCCTTGAGACGCAGTGAATGTTGCACTTAAACTACCAGCTTGTAAAGATCCATGCATTAGTGCTGATGCACCTGCTTCGCTTTGCATTTCAACAACTTTTACAACATCGTCGAATATATTTTTTTTGCCATTGCTAGACCATTTATCAACCAAACTAGCCATTGGACTTGCAGGAGTAATTGGATAAATACCACATAATTCACTGAATAAATATGCTCCTTTTGCGCAAGCTTCATTTCCATCTATAATATAACTTTCTTTCATATTACCACCCTATCTTATATATTTAATTACTAATTATTTTTTTCTTCCTTATCTCTAAGAATAAACACAGTTATCATTATAAGCGTTGTAAATAAAATCAATCCTATAGTAATGTTTTGTACTGCATCAGATTTATTATTTAGATTATTAGTATCATCTTTTTTATCACTTTTTTTAACAAGACTTCTTTCTTCTATTACTTCTTTTTCTTGTTTTTGTACAATTAAGTAATACTTATTTTCATATTCACCATTAGATACCACTATAGTAATAATGTTTTCTCCAATCTTAAGATCTTCATTTCCAATAATCTCAACATCATAATCACTTTCGTAATCAATTAGTACACTATCTTCACTATCAGGTATATTTACATGGTATGTGTTAGTATATTCACTAAAATTTTCAAGCATATCATAATTCATAACCTTCAAATTATCTAATGTTGGCCACTCATCATATTTATAATTTGGAACAACTACATTTATTTTATAAGTCGTTTTATTATCATTAACGCTACTATTTAATATAACCGATTTCATGTCTTTTTTTACTTCAACATTATTATCAAATATACATTCTTTAGAAGCACAAGTACTAAAAAGAATAATACTATCTGTTTCATCCTCAAAGTATAAGTCATATTCATATATACTAGGAGAAAAATCAGGATATAAGTATCCATTATTATCTTTAACTCCAATGTATGAAAGTCTAGAATCATTTTCTTTACTATCACTATTATTATCTATGACATAATACAATTTTGTATTTAAACATGTTGTATTAGTTACTTCTTCTGATACATATTCTATTTCATCAGCATTACTAGATATTATTTCCTTTTTTTGTGTTATCTGTGAATTATTCTTTAAAAGTTCTATTGTAGTTTCTCCATCTTTAGCATCTTCAAGAACTTTGAATTTAACATAAAAATTTGGAAACACTTTATCTTCATCAATATATCCTTCCACTTCAAATTCAATTACAGATGAATAAACCTTAACACTTTTAATAATAATACTCTCATCATGAAAAACATATTCATCATCATTTGTTACAATCTCAAATACATATGGATTATAGTATAATTGAAATTTTGCAGAAGAAATTGGATAATCATAACTATTATTAAAATATACTTTTACCTCATCATTACTTTTTAATATTACATTTTCATCTTTATCTTTACTTATATAACAATAATTTGTTTCAGCATAAATTTGACCACACCAAAACAAAAATACACTCAATATTAAGATAATCTTTTTCACAACTATCACCTATTATAAAATATACCAAAATTAATAGATTTTTTCAACTCTTGATAGCTTTATAATTTCATTATTTTCACATTCAACATTTATTCCTTCAATTATAACTCCATTCAATTCATAATATATCTTTTCTTCTAATTTTTTATTGGAGTTATACTTATCTATTAAGTCTATTCCATCTTTAGCATAATACTTTTCTCCATCTACTATATAACTTAATATTTTAATATTGTATCCTTTTAAAATATGATCTATATCATATGAGTTTATTACATCTTTAAAATATATAGTAAAATTACTTTCATCATGAATGTTAACACTATCATATAAAAGTATTTTATCATTATTTGAATCTATATTTTCTATATTATAAACAAAAAATAATATTATTAAAAATAATACTTTATTTAAACGTTTTATATGTATCACCTAATAATATTTTTGACAATTATATATAAAAAAAATTACCAATTAATGGTAATTATTTTTTTGATTTTTTATATTTTTTTGATGTTTTAACTTCAACAGGTTTTTTATATTCTTTAACTTCTTGTGGCTTTTTTGAATATTTTATTTCATCAACAGCTTTTAATACTTTGTTAGTATTACAATAATTAAACGCAATAACTACTACTGCTGCTATGGTAACAAAAATAAAGTTGATTATGATATTAGTATCTAGTTTAAATCCATTTGCTTTCTTCATTTCATTGAAAACGTCATAATCATTATCTTCATATTGAGATAAAATTTTTGCTTTAATTTCATCATTCCAATCAGAAATATATCCTGGGAATACTTTATCTCCTATGATGATATAAGGAACACCACCTGCAGCTTCACCGGTGAAATCAGCAACTTCTTTCATTAAAGCAGCATTTTTTTCATCATACCATACTTCAAATGAAACTAACTTAAAATACTTACCATATTCTACAGATATAGAATTTAAGAATGTTAAGAATGCTCTACAATATCCGCAACCATTTCCTCTGAATAGGTAAATAGGTACTTGATCATCATTCTCAGTATATTTAGTATTTTCAAGTGTCATCCCTTCTGATTCTAATGTTTCTTTTAAATTCATTGTTTCGTATCCATCATAATATGTTCCTGCTACTGCTTTAACAGGTAATATCATTAATAAAGAAACTAATAATAAAGTTACCATTAAAAATTTATTTTTCATATATTACCTCCTAAATAATATTTTAAATTAAATATTAAAAAAATACAATAAATATTGTATTTTTTTGCCATTTTATTTCTTTTTATTATCCTTTAAAGTAGTTACAATATCAAATGTCTTAATAAACTTAAACAATTTATTATCATATTTATCTAATAATTTATATATTAGAATTGTTATAAAGAATGCAATCTCTGCAGCAATTAAACCTGCAAAGAAACCGCCCAATATATCTGAAGGATAATGAACCATTAAATAATTTCTAGATATACCCATTAATATAATAAATAAGAAACATAAATATCTTTTTTTACTTTTAGTGAAAAAGAATATTGACATCATTGCTGCACTTATCGCAGTTGTGTGTCCACTTGGAAATGAAAAATCATCTTCTAATACACTTCCAACATAGTTCCACCATTCTTTATATTCTAAAATATCACTCATAAATGGTCTAGGTCTTGCAACCATATCTTTAACAATAAAGTTAGTTATTATTGCGCCGCAACCAATCGCACCAAACATGCAAATTCCAACTTTCCTAGTTTTTTTAAATAACATTAATACAACTGCAAGTAATAAAAGAAATATACCTTTTTCAGCAAATAAACTTATTAATTTAAAAAACCATGTTAGATGTCCACCAGTCATTTCTGCTAAGCTATGTAATGCTGACAAAATAAAATGATCATACCCAGCAAAAAAAGTATTTAACCAATTTGAAAATCCCATATTATCACTTCCTAATTACCTAACAAGTAAATAATAACAAAATATCAATTGTTTTTCAACACAATGATTAATCAATAATTAAAAAAACTTTACATATAATCTGTATAATTTTCAAGAATAAATATAACATAAAAAAGTTAAATGTTATCATTATAATATGAGGAATAAATTAATAGTAATTTTTTTATCTTTATTATTTGGAACAACTTCTATACTAGGAGCTGTTGGTTTCGTTCACAATAAAGCAAGAGAAGAAATAGATAGAAATTTTACTTTAAATGGTGATGAGAAAGTTACATTAGAATATGGAACAAATTATATAGATGATGGTTATACTCTAAGCCTAGAAAAAAGTGATCCAAAAGTTATCGTTATAGATAATACAAAATTAGATAAAGTTGGTACTTATAAAATAAAATATATAGTTAATTACAAAGGTTATAAAAAAGTATTAACAAGAGAAGTTACTGTAGTAGATACTGTGGCTCCTACTATTGAACTTGAATGTGAAGATGATATAAACTTAGTATTAGGTGGAGAATTTAAATATTGTGACTATAATGTTGTTGATAATTATGATAAAGATTTAAATCAAAAAATGGAAATCATTTCTAATGTTAACACTAATAAAGTTGGAGACTATAAAGTTAAATATTCAGTTAGTGATTCAAGTAATAACAAAACAACAAAAGAAGTAAATGTTCATGTAAAAGAAAAGAAAGATTTATATTATATTTTAGTCAGTATATCTGAACAAAGATTACGTTATTATGAAAATGGAAAAGTTGTATTAGAAACTCCTGTTACAACTGGAAAAAAGAACAAAACTCCTACTGGTAATTTCAAAATTCTTAAAAAAGTTAAAAATGCTGTTTTGAAAGGTGCTAATTATTCATCGTTTGTAAAATATTGGATGGCATTTAAAGGAAGCGGATATGGAATTCATGATGCTTCTTGGAGACACAATTTCGGAAATATGAATTACTATAATAATGGTTCTCACGGATGTATAAACGTACCATTAAAAGCAATTAAACAATTATATGATTTAGTTGAGGTTGGAACTCCTGTATATATAAAACAATAAGCTAATGCTTATTGTTTTAATATTCTTTCTTCTAATTCATCATATTTATCAAGTAAATAATAATACTCTTTTGATTGAGCTTTTAAATCAGCTCTTTTAATTTTAAATAAATCTTTTATATTATCAATTCCTATTTTATTTACATATCCCTTAAGTTCATTATCACTAACATCTAAATTAGTATCGTGATAATAAATCAACATTCATCTGCTATTCCCTTCTAAATTAAAAACATGTACAAAAGTACATGATATTTAATCATTAGTAATAAATATTACTTTTGCTTGTTTAACTATCTAAAAACTTTGTTAAAAACAAATACTACTATACATGCTCCAACTACAGAAATCAATATTGTTCCCAAGTAACCATAAACAGAAATTCCTAGCACTTTAAATACTAATCCGCCAACGAATCCACCAATAACGCCAAGAATAATATTTTTTAATAAGTTACCTTTTATTCCCATAATTAGACTAGCTAACCATCCTGAAATAGCACCTATTATAACTGCGATTAATAAATGAACTAACATATTTTTCCCTCCACTCTTATAAATATTCTATTTTAATTATAATTATTTATTACATGTTTTGCAAGTTCAACATCAGCAGGACATAAATTATAATCTAATAACTCACTAATAGGTATAAATTTATATTCACTATGCGAAGTTAGTTTTTCAAAATTTCCACTAATATATTTACATTCATATAATTTTAAATCAATACATTTATTTGGATATGAATAAACATTATTAGTGATATATTTAATTGTTTTAACAGTTATATCGAGTTCCTCTTTAATTTCTCTTTCTATTCCTCTTTCCTCTTCTTCATCTTCTTCTAGTTTTCCTCCAGGAAACTCCCACTTACCAACAACCTCATCATTACCATTTAACCTTTTAGCAATTAAGACTTTATTATCTTTTATTATCAAAGCAGCCAAAACAGTTATCATTATTTGTCCTCTTCTATATTTAATTCTTCTTCATATATATGAGACAAATTATCATAATATTGTTCTTTTGACTTATCTTTTAATAAATAATCATTTAAATTATCAATATCATTTTTAATTTCATCATTTTCTTCAATGTCCATTATATTTTTAGAATTATTATATTCTTCTAATAATTCCTCATAAGTTTCAAAAAAATAATTATCATATAAATCATTTTCTATCATATATGTACACATTGCTAATGTTACATAAAATTCATCAATAGTATTTTCAAAATAAGATTTGCTTAAATCCTCACTAGTTATATGATCATTTACATCTTGTATATTATCTATATCAATAAAATCAAAATGTTTATAATAACTGTAAATATTTTTTTTAATTTCACTATATTTCATAATTTCTCCTTGTTCTTATTTACTTTGAAATTCAATATTATTCTCATTTAAAAATTTAATTATTTCAACAGATGATACCCCTACTCCTAAATTAATAAATGGTGTATAGTTTACTATTTTAGTATTATTTCCTCTTTTAACTTTCATATTAATATCAAAATTCAAATCAAGTTGTTTAGTCATAGACTGTATTCCATATACCAAACCTTCTGGGCTAAATATTGGACCTCCACTTTGCCCTCTTATACCCGGTGTGCTTGTTTCAAACATTGATAAATTGTTTTTTTCATCCATAACTAATCTTGTTACAATACCATCCATTGGAAATAATGGGAAACTTGCCTTAATATTTTTTTTCATAACAATATTCTTTAATTCTTTTGAATATTCAAAAAAATCATATTCAGGAAAAGCAAATCCTAATTTACAAACACTTTGTCCTTGAAGTGGCAATTCTTTTGAAATTATTGGATAATTATCAATATTATATTTAACATTTTTAAATTGTATTATTGCTAAATCTAAATCTTTATGTAATATTATATTTATATCAATATTCTCATCTATTTTAAATGGCAAATTTATATTAGTTAGAACAACTGAATCTTTTGTTAAATTATGAGACTTTTCAAAATCACTCAACTCATTTTTGTTTTTACATTTTTCAATATCATCAAGTAATTTTAAATACATTGAACCCAATTGATTATTTTTAATAAATTCTTCAGCTATATGCTTGCAAGTTAATACGTCTCCCTTATCATTTAAAACTATCATAGTCCCAAGGGCATGTTCAATTTCATCAGAACCATAATATTTAACTCCCATCACAAAAGGAACTAAATATTTTGAATTTTCTTTTATACTTTTTTTATACATAATTTCTCCTAAAAATAAAATAGAATCGCTTCTATTTCATTATTGCTTTTTAGCTTCTTCTAAATATGAATACGTTAATTTAATATCTTCAAGTGTATAATCAGCATATTCACTTTCAGCATATTCTATAACTAAATATCTTCCTTTTGTATATACTTTAGAAATAGATTCATCTTGTTCTATAATACTTAATGCATAATTAGCAGTAGTAGCATCTTCATATTCAATATATTCATGAAATGCTGTTATTTCATTTCCACTGTAATAGAACACCATTGAAACTTGACCATTCTTAAATACTATTTTAGTATCATCTGAATATAATTCATAATCATCAGCTTCATTAGTAGTAGTATTATCATTTGTATTAACCTCATCTGACTTATTGTCATCACTTGGAAGTACAACATCATCTGGTTTATCATTTACCTCGTCTGTTTTATTTCCACATCCAGTGAACATAATTAACATAAATAATGTAAAAATGCTTAATAATATTTTCTTTTTCATATAATAGACTCCTTTCATATTTATTATACAATATACACTTTCTATTTTAAACTATTTTCTATTCTTTCAACTATAGAATCTTCATCAAGTTTAAGCTCTTTTAAAGTCTCTGACTTAGAGCCTTGTAAAACATACTTATCAGGAATAGCAAATATTTTAATGTTTCCTTTATAGTTTTCATTGTTTGCATAATTTACTAAGATAGATCCAAGTGAATTTATATATGTTTGCTCTTCATAGACAAATATATTTTTATATTTACTTAGTAGTTTGCTAAACATCTCTTCATCTATAGGCTTTTGAAATCTTGCATTTACTATAGATAAATCTATTTTTCCTTTTAATTTTTTCTTAATAATATTCGCTCTATTTACTAAACTACCATAAGTGATTAATACTGCATCTTTACCATTGCATAACTTTTCCCAAGATCCAATTTCTATCATTTCATAATCTTTCTTTTGATACTCTAACTTATCTTTTGAATACCTTATCGCAAATGGCTTTTTATTTTTAATAGCTGTATATAACAAATTACCCGCTTCAATACTATCTTTAGGAGTTGAAATTACTAAATTAGGTATAGGAAGTAAAAATGTTAAGTCATAAATACCTTGATGTGTTTCACCATCTTCTCCTACTATTCCACTTCTATCAATTCCAAGTATAACATGACAATTCATTCTACATATATCATGTATAACTTCATCATATCCTCTTTGTAAAAAAGTTGAATAGATAGATACAAAAGGAATTAATCCACCTACACTCATTCCATTTGCTAAAATAAGTGCATGTTCTTCAGCAATACCAGCATCTATAAAATTATTTGGAAATAATTCTTTGTATTTTATTAATTTACTACCTCCTGCCATCGCAGGTGTTATTACCATAAGCTTTTTATTTTCTTTAGTTAATTCAATTAAATGATTAGATATTACTTCACTCCAAGTAACAAGATTATCACTTTTTTGTAATGACTTACCAGTTTCTATATCAAAAGGTCCAACACCATGCCACATTCCTTCTTCATCATTTTGTGCAGGTAAATATCCTCTCCCTTTTTCTGTAATAACATGAATAATCACTGGTTCTTTTTCTTTCTTAGCCATATTTAAATAATCAATCATTTCATTAAAATCATGACCATTTATAGGGCCATAATACTTAATACCTAATTCTTCAAATAAGAATCCTTCTTTCAAATATAATTTTTTAAAAGAAGATTTAATATTAGTAATACCATGTGATATTGGTTTTCCAATAAGAGGTATTTTATTCAATATTTTTTTAGTATTGTCCTTAGCAGCATTATATTTATAAGCAGATCTAATTTTATCTAAATTATTATGAAGGCCACCAACATTTTTAGAAATACTCATTTCATTATCATTAAGAATAATAATCAATTTTGTTTTAAGAGAGCCTATATGATTAAGTGCTTCATATGAAAGACCATTTCCCATAGATCCATCACCTATGATAGCTACAACATTATAGTTTTCTTTATTTTTATCTCTTGCAAGTGCCATTCCTAATGCAGCTGATAAACTAGTAGAAGAGTGCCCCGCTTCATATGCATCATATTCACTTTCACTTCTCTTTTGAAATCCTGAAAGACCATTAATCTTCCTTAACGTATCGAATCTATTAGCTCTACCAGTTAATATTTTATGAGTATAACATTGATGTGAAACATCAAAAATAAACTTATCAGTTGGACTATTAAATACTTTATGCAATGCAATAGTTAAATCAACCACACCTAAATTAGGGGACAAATGTCCCCCAGTGATTGAAACTTTTTCAATTATATATTTTCTAATATCCGAAGATAATTGTTCTAATTCTTTTATAGACATTTTTTTTAAGAATTTAGGATTATTAATATTCTTTATATCTATATGTTCTATTTCATTTTGTGCTTTTCTACTCATTATATCAAATCCCTCGTAAATGACTTCATAGAGTATTATATCACAAAGTATTTGTATTTGATAATTATTTCTTTAATTCACTTTCATCTACCAATGAATATACATCATTATATCCATTAACTAATTCATCCAATAACAATCCTCTAGGAAATAATTCACTAAATACTTCAAAACCATTAGATGAATTAATATCTTCATTCATCCTTACAAAATCCTCATCTTTAAATAGTCCGTTTTTTCTTTTTGCGTATAAAATAAGAGATACTATATTCCCAAATGTATACTGCATATTAGAAAGCAATTCACTTTCATCAGTAATAGAAATATATGTACTATTAGCTTTCTCTTTTAATTTATTAACTTCATCTGGATGTGAATAAATATATTTAATAATATTTATTTTTTCCTTTAATTTTTTTGCTCTTTCATAAAATGATCTTAATCTTATTTTAATAAATTGATTTACTTCATCTGGTCTAAAATTAGACATATTCAAATAATCATTAACTAATAATTCTGAATATATAGCAAAACCTTCAGTTAATACATCCCTATCTTTTAATCCTTTTCCTTCAGCATTTAAAGAATGCATAAATTCATGAACTAATAAATATATATCATTAACATCTAAGTGAACCCCATATAAAATTACAGGTTTACCTTCTTCATTCAATGATGCACTACCATATCCAAATTGTTCTTTACTATTATCAATAAATTTTACTCTATTGTCATATTTATATTCTTCTAATACCCCTGGATATCTAGGTGAAAGAAATGATAAAAATCCTTTAGATAATCCTACTGACTGATCTAAAGGCATCGGAGATAATTGAGCGCTTTCTAAAGTTGATAATTCAGTTTTAGACAAAACAAAATCACAGGCTTGATCAAAAAAATTTAGATAATGTAACAATATCTTTACTTTTGGATCATCCTTTTTCTCATCTAGAAGCTTCATCATTTTTAATATATCTATTTCTTCCATATTATTATTATAACTCATAAAAAGCACAAATAATACATTATTTGTACTTCTTTACATATTTGAACACTTCTTTATTTCTACAAGGAAGACCAGTATTATATGATATATCATTCAATATATAATAATTATTTAATGGTTTATCATAGTATAAATATCTATTAACATCATCTATTAATTCACCAGCTATCATTAATGATTTATTCCACAAATCATCAAATGAATCATTAAACGTTTCTCCGGTAATTGGATTAGTTATATCTTCATGTTTTAAATTTAAAAATCTAGTCACTTTATTAATATTCCTATTATAGAATATATTTCCTATTTTTAATTTTGAACTAATGCCCTCTATAAAACTATCTTTAGCACATCTCAATCTTTCAAATCTCGTTATAAAAAATATTCCATTTCTATATTTAGAGGATACATTATTTCTTTTAAATACTTTATTATATGAATCATTTATGACTCCTTGTGTTTCTTCATCCATGTATGTATTCATTTTATAATAGTTATTTTCTGATTTGTTGTTTTTTAACATAACATAATCATCTATCCACATTTCAACTAATGCATGAGGAGTTAATTTATAATCTTTTTTTAATCCCTCAGTCATATAATAGATCAATGGATGTAATACTAAATCAAGAATAAAATGATCTAATTGGCCATACAAAAAACTAATAGTTTTACTATTATCTTGTAACTTATTTTCTTTAATTTTATTTATTAAATATAGAAAATAATCCCTTGTATTATGACCATGCTGATATTCGAAAAGATTATAATCATTTACTAATAATGCATCTGGTCCGAAAGCATATTTTTTAAGATCTTCTTTATCTATTATAACTTTATTATTAATACTAGGTAATACTATTTCACTATGAATCGAATGCGTCTTGTAACTTGGCATGTTGTTCACCCCGTATATTATTTTTAAATTAATTTTTAAATATTATGTGAATATGATTGTTCTTCTTGAGCAACAAATTTTGCTTCACTTATCATACTATTATATTCTTTATCACTTACACCTATTACTCTTCCACTTAATGGCTTAAATTTATCTTTACCAGGACCAAAAACGACCCAAATTATACCTGGTACCTCAGTTGTTTGAGCAGTTCCCCTATCACCATCAGTAAAAACTATTTTAGTTACACCTGGAGTTTTTGAAAATGCAGTTGCTGCAGCTTCATAATTAGTGCCCCCACCATTTTTAGGTTTATAGTTCAATATATCTTGTTTTGTTCTAATTTCAGTAAACCCTCCAAAAGTATTACCAAAACATCCAACTTTAATAGATATGCCTTCACCATATACTGAATCAAACAAAGCATATAGTTGCAACAGAAAACCTTTTAATAGATCCTTAGATATTGAACCGGATGTATCTAACACTACTTCTATTTGAGGATAAGCTTCAAATGTCCTTTCTTCAATCCTAGCATTAGGATTAAATCTAGAAGCTCTTCTTGTCCCCCATACTTCTTGTTCTTTTTCTAAAGTGCCTACTAATAGTCTTTTCCATGAAAGCACAGGAACAGCTGGTTTAATATCTTTTAAACCAAGTCCTTCTCTTAATTTAGTTAATGATGATTTTGTATCTTTAAATTTACTTGAAGAAGCTTTTTGTCTTGCTTCAATATCCTTATTCATAACATCTTCATCATCAATTTCTTCTTCCTCAACATGTATTTCTTTTTTCTCATCTATATCTTCATCATCATTCCACTCATCATGAGAATCAAAACCTCTATAATCATCTGAATCAATGTCATCTAAGTTTTTAATAATTTGTTTTTTCTTCTCTTCATCTAGTGTATCAGAATCATTTCCACTTTGGTCTTGATTATCATTATTCTGATTATCTTTATTTTGATTGTCTTTATTTTGCTCTTTTTGTTTTCTTTTTTCTTTATCTTCCTCAACCAATTTATCATATATTTTTTCAGCGCTTTTATAAAGTCCTTCTTCCATATAAACTGCTTTAATTTCAGCACCAGTTTTAGGATCAATTGTTACCTCAGGAAAATCAAGCCCATCTCTTTTTAAAAATGCATTTATACAAGCGTCAGTTGCTATATTCCAAAGTTTTTGATATTTTTTATGCAATTTCATATACTTAATTTTTCTTTTGTTTTCATCGGTCTCTTTTTCACAATATTCAGCATATTCTCTTTCAGTATCTTTAATAGGCTTATTTAAAGATCTTGCAAAGTGTTTTAATGATATGTGACAAGCTTCATGTGCCAATACAAAAACTCTTTGAGAAAATGTAAGATTCTCAAAAAATTTAGGATTTACCTTAATTTTTTTTACAACTAAAGTACCTTTATCATCTCTATTGGCGACAACGGCAGCAGTAGGCACATCATTAGATAATTCCATTTCAATACCATTTAATGCAACCCCTGCTGAAATTGGATATCTTCTAATGACCGCTTTTCTAACACTTTCAAGTTCTTCTTTTGTCATGAAACCTCCATGTTTTATAATCTAATTTTTTGAACTACATCATCAATTTTAGGAATTAATTTACATTCCTTTTCTGAATTAATTATTATTTTTAAATCTTCTGGTAAATCTTCACTAGATATTTTGTTTCGGCAAAGAATATCAATGAATAATTCTTGTTCTTCACTATTTAAACTATCAAAATTTTTAAATATTACCATATTAAATATATTACCAGAATTATTATGTGCTTTAGTCACCCAAGTTGGGTAATTGTTATTATAAATAATAAAATTTCTTTTAACATTTTCAACAGACTCTATATTATTTGTATTTAAATTTAAATCATCTATATTTCCAACAATATAAAGTGGAGTTGAATAATCAACTAAACACTCTCTAATTAATTCCAACATTTTTCTTCTATCATTATTCATATTATCACCTACCCAATTTACTTGAATCTTGTTTACTACTTTCTAATACACTTCTTCTTGTTGCTTTCATATTTTTATAGATTGATAAGAATTCATCTCCTAAACATTCAAGTATGAAATTTTCTATTGTTACTTCATCCCCTTCATAATTAGCAATAATAATTCCAAGAGCATATAGTTTATCATCAACTTTTGGAAAATCACTTTCTTTATAAGTTCCCATCTTAATTCTATTCATATCAATAGGTAGTCTTTCATAATGCGCAATAAATGCTTTTGAAATTTCATTATCTCCTATAATGCTTATTATTCTAGCATCACTTATATGATTAAACTGACCTCTACTTTCAGCTTTATATATTGCCTTTGATAATGTTTCCCATTTTCTAGGGCTTAAAAATGGCTCTGTAACATTTTCTGGATCAAAATTAGTAAACATTACTTTATCAGCATTTGCTACACAAAATGAGTAAACAATTGGATGCATTCTTAACTGTCCTGTTTTACTGTCAGTTTCCAATGCCCATTTTTGCCATTCATCAATATCAAATTGTATTTCTAACATTGAATCTATTCTATTATGTAGTGGTGCTGGCATTACTCCACCATTTGCATCTATTCTAACAGCAGATGACTCTTCTGGTCTATTTCCTGCTACTACAATAGCACAATTGCTAGGAAGCGGCCACTCTTCATGCCCATTTACAAGCCTTGCACCAATGATTTCCCATGCTAAATTTTTAATTGTATCATTTACATTTGTAAATTCATCAATAAATAATATATGCATTCTATCAGGTTCTTCTTGGCATTTTTTACACAATATAACATACCAATGTGGTGGATATATTTCTCCAGGAATACCATTTGGTTCTTTTCCACCAATTACCTCTTCTGGCAACATACCATTTTTTAGTATTAACATTGTTGCGGTTGGATCGACTTCCAAAACACGACTACTTTTTCCAACGCCAGATGGTCCCCATAACATAGTTGAAAGCCCATCTTCTACATTCATTTTCAATATATCTGTTACATTTTCCTCTTGTTCAATTTTATATATTTTAGCGGCAGTTTTTCTTTTTAAATCATCAACTTGATTAATAAATTTTTTTCTTTCAGTTTCATTTGTTATTTTTTCAGAAACTGCTAATAAAGCATCAACAACTTTAAATCCAGCATTAGGATGCTCTATTGCCATGTTAAATATGTTACTACCTCTAGTTTCATTATTTACTATATATACCAAATCATCTTCAGTTAAATTTCTCGTTATTAATTCCACTAAAACAGAATTATAAGCATCTTCAGTACCAATTTTTTTTCCTTTATATATAGACTTTAATAAACTAGAATTTAATTCTTTTGATGAAGGATCAAAATCTTTCGCCTTTTTTATGAAATAGAAATCAAATGAAAAAGCCGTTGCTTTAATAACATCTTCAGTTGTTAATCCATTTATTTCAAAAAACTTATCAATATCATCCTTTAATATAAGTCTTTCTTCACTCATATACATTTCTACCATCAAATCTTTTGTAATATAATTAGTATCTACTAAAAGAATTTGAACTGCATAATTATTTTTAAAAGCACTCATTATAGCATTAGCAACATTACTGTTCATCGCAGGATGATTAATTATTTTAGTCACTAAAGGTCTTTTATTCCCAGGAACCACTTTTCTTAAAGTATATGAATAATCTGAAAAAACATGGACTGGCGCTATTGCATTAACAACTGCAATCAATACTGCCTCGTTTACTTCTTTCTTTTCAAGTAATTTATTAATATCATCAATAGTATATTGATAGTTATCATACTGGGATAACAAATATATTAACAATTCAGGTGTTAACTTATCCCAATTAAGTATTTTATTAAACATACCACTATTTTCTATTGGTAATTTTTTTATAACATCTGTAGTACATAATGGACAAGCAAGTAACAAGTCGAAATAATCTATTTGATTTTTAAAAACTTCAACTATTTTCATTAAAATATTTAAAGATAATTTATTAGATGAAAGCATAGTACTAATTATTTCTTTGTTTTCAGTTCTATCATAATATTGATTTCTTTTACTTATAATATCAATTATATTTAGCAAAATAGTTTCATCACAAATAGGTGATTCAATTGCTTTTTTAAGAAAATTATTACTCATTACTTCTTTATTATTTCCATATTTTTCGAGCATCATATTAATTATAGATGAAGATATTAATGGGCCATTAAAAAGTATGTAGCATATTGATCTAATCAATGAATAAGAACAACCATTTAACGAATTCAAAATTTTTATATATAAATTTTCATCAGCATACTTACATTTAACTAACTCTCCTAATATTGTTTCATTGTATTGATTATCAGATATTTTTTTAAATAATTCCGGACTAAAAAAATTACTATTTATTATTAACACTAAAGCAATTGGATCATTAGGCTTATTTTCATACACTGCATCTACTATTTCTTGATTTAGTTTTGGACTATTAAATATTTCCCTTAATACTTCATTTTGATTTATTCGTTTTATTACTTCAAGAAATACTTGAGTATTTGCTCTAGGATCACTAATTGCCTTTCTTTGATCATATGTACTATAACTTTTTGCTAAAACTACTAAATCGTCTGGAATCATTACTATCATCTCCATATCTATGCTCTAATTAATTATATCATATGAGACAATTTAATATCAACACATAAAAAGCATAATTCGTATATGAATTATGCTTAAATATCTTTATTTTTTGTAATAATTATTTATCTTTTACTAACTTTAGTTACATTATAATTAGTACCATCTGATTCTACTAAAACATATCCATCTGAGCCAGTAGCATATCCAGTTGCTTTAGTATGCTTAATTCCATTTTGTGCTTGTGTAGCAATAGATGTATTTGGAACTATTATATATGCTGGTGTTAATACATCTAAAAATTTATTTGAAATATCCATTTGCCCATGATGTGGCCATTTAAATACATCAACATCAAGAGTACTAGCATCATATTTACTTAATATCTCACTAGTTCCTACATAATCTCCTGAAAAATAGAATTTGTTCTTCCCAAATTTTAATATCATATTAAGCGAATTATAATTTTCACGATAACTACCAGAAGTCCTAAAAGTTGTAGGCGCAACTATATCAAATGTTAAATTACCAATTCTAACGTTGTTTCCAACCGTTAATATGGTCATTGGAATATTCTTACTCTTAATAAGTTCCATTAATTCTTTAGGATTAGTTTCGGTATCACTTTCAACGCATGTTTTCTTTGCTTTGCATTCTCCAGGATTTTCACCATAATATACTCCTCCTATATTCATTTCTCTAATGAATTCTTTATGAGCATCAATATGATTATTATGTAAATGAGATCCAATTAAACCATCAATTTTAGTTATTCCAAGACTTTTAATAAATTCAATTGCTTTCTTTCCATGTGAAACATATCCACCATCTATAAACAATGTTGTATTATTTCCTATTATTAGAATACCATCATATCTTCCAATTCCCAAAAAATATATTTTTAATGTTCCACTATCACTAACTGGAGTTTGTGGTTGTTGTGGCTGTTGTGGTTGTTGTGGCTGTTGTGAAGTATTTTCACAATCATATTTCTTGCATGCAGATGCAGTATAACCAAATGGATCACATCTTTCACATGGGAAAGAGTAGAATGTATATATACCTCCATATTTATTATATATTTTTGTTTTACCACTAATATAATTACTACGATTTTTTATATCATCCATTGATTCATATGTTTTACCATCTATTACTAGTTTACATATGTCTCCTCTATTACCATTTTGACACAAACTCTTATTACAATTACTGCAATCATGTTCATTTATATATGGTGGAAGAGTTCTATTACCATTAACTATTACATCTCTTACGGCTTCGACAGCTTCTGGACCTGCAACCTTAGTAGTTTTCGCACATGAAAACCATCCAGAATATCTAACATAATCAACAACTGTTTTATATTTACCTTTTAATTCAAATAAATTTGCCGCCAATGAAATTTCTGCTTTTATTCCGTCAAGACTACTTCCTTGTTCACAATAACCTACATTAGCTAAAAATTGTAAATCAGCTTCTGATACAGTATATTTTGGTCCATGATATATTTCACCTGGATTAATAATATATGGTCCACCTTGTCCTTGTTGTTGTTGCTCTTTTTCTTTTTCTTCAATTTCTTTTAATATTTCTTCTAATTCTTTTTCATACTTTTCCCTTTTAGTGGAATCTGTTACATTCTTTAGGTAACCATATGCTTCTAAATATGATTGTCTATCTCTGTTGGTTCTAGCTGTTTCCATCAATTTTTCCATATTTTCAGTATATAGTTGTTCAATTCTTTCAGTAGTAGCATTTTCTAAACAACTTAAATATGTTGTACTAGAAGGATCAACAACCTTGACTATTATATTAACAAATGATGGAAGCAAAAAAATCAATACTGCTGCCAGCATTTTATTAATCATTGATTTAGTTATAATACTCGATTCACCTTTAGTAATATTTTTAGATAGTTCAAGCATCAAACTAATTATTAATATTATCGGTACAGATATTTTAATTACTTCGACTACTATTTTTACTATCCTTAATACTTTTAATATCTCTGGTGAATCACATATGCTTAGAATCATATTAATCACCTATTTTGATTATAACATATATTTATTAAAATGTAACAACTAAAAGAATCAGATTTTTTTCTGATTCTTTAGCTAACCTATAATATTAATTTTTTTGGTTTTTCTTCTTCAATATTATTTTTACTTGATTGATATATTTTGTCAATAAACCAATTGATTACTTCTCTTAAACTTCTACTAGAATCATAACTATAATCTTGGCTGTCAATGTATTTACCTTGTGATTTTTCTACATCTATTTTGTCTAACATTAACAATATTTGACTCATAGTATTTTCTGTTATTTTACCTTCATTATATAATCTAGTAATAGTTTTATTCATTCTATCACTATCTATTCCAAACATTCTAATTGAATCTGCAGATGTTTTTTGAATTTTATCTCTTAATTCACCCAATTTTTTTCTTATATTTGATAATTCTTTTAACTCATCAATACTACTATTCAAAAGTTGTTTTTCTTCTTCACTCATGTTTAAAAAACTTTCAAGTGTATTAGCCTGTTCTAAATAACAATTATATTTTTCAGTTTCAGATTTTAATATTGTTTTAAGTCTTTCAATTTCTTCTTTTTTCTCTCTTCTATTAACAATAGTAAATTTAACTTTTTTCTCTTTAATAGTAATTTCTTCACTATATTCTTCCATTATTTTCTTATGATAATTCATATTATTTCTTAATGTTTCTAATCTATCATAAAAACTTTTCATAAATTTAGTGCGGTCAGAAGTATCAGCCTGTATACTTCCTACATTTTCAATAATAAATGGTACATATCCAAAATTATAATAACTTATATTATGACTAACATTTATTCCCTTTTTATTCATTGCTTCTACGAATTTATCAAAATTTGGTGTAATATTTAAAGTTTTGCTAAATTGCTCAGCATACTCTTGCACATATTTTTTATGCTCAGATGTTAAATCTGATAAATACTCACTTTTTAGCATGTTGAAAAAATCTGATAGTTTATCATTCCCATTAGATATTTCTTTAATAACACTACTATTTAAAGTAATCTCACTTTGCTTTGAAGCATAGTCAGAATAATCTGAACCTCTTTTTTTGCTTTCTGTTCTACTACTTGTATGTGTTCTCTGATTTTTATTTCTATTAATAAGATAATGCGCTGTTGCTAATACTATTAATCCCATAATTTTATTCCCCCTCTTAATGGTATGTAAGTTATAAAAAAAGACTTACACAATTAATGTGAAAGTCTTGCTCAATAACATTTATCCTTTGATCCAAATACATAGTATTGAGATGATGAATCAAAGCTAGGAACTACTCCCCTTCAACGTATATAATTATACCATAAAACCCCAATTTTGTCAAGATTTGCTGGCACTTTATGTTAATGTAAATAACTAATATGTTCATTGAAATCATATTAAATGTTTGATATACTTAATTTAATGATAATAAGTACGGAGGTAAAATATGTATTCAGATTTAAGTGGATTAAACCTATCACATTTTAGTGTGACTGGTATAGAAATGGAGATTAATAAAATTAATGAAGATGTAAAAAGATGGAAGGAAAGACTTGATCAATTAAAAAATAAAGAATCAAGGAGTGAAACTGGAGACTATTTTGCAAGACTTCGTTCTAGAGAAACTAAAGACTTAGAAATATCAGAATTAGAGCACCTTATAAATCAATCTTATTATGAAAAACATAGATATGAAGTTGAAAAACAGATGCTTATAGCAATTAGTAGTTTAAGAAAAGGTGAAATATCTAAAACTGAATTCAACCGCAGAATGAGACACTTAAAAAAATCAAAAGCTCATTGTACTGAAATGCTAGAAGCTTCTAATGTTGCTGAAAACATTTATGGTAGTTGGAATCCAAATAATTATGAAGGATTACTAGATGCATATAAATTGGATATGTTTATAATGGAGATGCAACGTATGAAAAGCAGATCTCAATTAAGTGCAAATTCAGCAGAAACAAAACAATTAGAAGATATTTTTGAATTAGTTAATAGTTGTACAGATATCTTTAATAAAATAATTTATGCAGCAAAAGAAAGTAAACAAAAAGAAATAAAAAAAGCAGCTAATTTTGCAACTAGAAATAAAGATACAAATTTAGCAAAAACTATTGGCAAGTCAGAATTATATATTGATATAAGAGATCAACTTGCACATTTATATCATTTAAATGGAAATCCAATGCGTGAAAAAGCAGAAGTATTTTCAAGCACAGAAGAAGGATATAGAATAGATACCTTCCCTTCTAAACATCAATATGATGAAATTAAACAAAGAGCGAGTCAAGATAAATATGATAGAGAAAAATTAAAGTATTCATATGAGGCACTTTTAAGAAATAACGATATCATAGATGCAATATTAAAACTATTACCAAATTTACCCAATCAATTTTACTCTCAAGCTCTTAGAGTAATCATAAATTTTACTGAATATAACAATGCTATTAATAATTTAAAAAATAAATTATTACAAATTAAAAAACAAAATTTAGAAAAGCTAAAAGGATTCACTGAATTACAAGAAAAGTATAAAAAACAAGATAAAATTACTGCATATACAAATATCTTAGCTGATATGTATAAAACTGGAAAATCAAAAGAAGAAATAGATGCCTTTAAAGAAAGAATAATCGCAGAATTTGGAAAAGCACAAGAAGTAAATATTGATTCACATGCAAGGGCAATGGTTTCATCAGCTAAAATGGCAAAATCACTTGATAAATTTGAAAAAATCGGTGAAGAAAGAAGAGAAGAAGAAAGAAGAAAATTTGTTGCAAAAGATCATATTATTCCTGCAGCTGATTTAGAACGTATGAAAAGTAGTGCACAAGCAGAAGCAGATAGAGAATATCCACATGACGTATACTTGGGTGGAGAATATAGAGATGATCCTAGAAAAGAAGGAAAATATCAAGATAGTCTTGATAGAAGAAAAGAAAAATTTCTAAATGGAAAATTTGTTGATATTAGTGAACAAAGAAGAAAAACTGAAGAAGAAGAAAAACAAAGACAACAAGAAGAAGCTGAAAAGGAAGAAAAAGAAAAAATCCAACAATTAGATGATCTTGCAGCTTCACTTGGCTTTGATAAAAATATGTTAAATTTAGCAGCAAGCATTCTTATGAGAAATGGCATGATTAAGAGCGGAACATATGAAGAATTAGGCTCTAAAGAAAGAAAAATGGTAATTGATTATGCTGATAAATTAAAAGGATTGGTTGGAAAATCAAAAGAAGAAATTGCTGAAGAAATGGCAAAAGATCCATATATAAATCCTTTTGATAGAGATAAAAAGGTTAATCAAACATCCACACCTACTAGAGAAAATATAATCGCACAAATGGAAATAAATTCAAGACATAATATTCATTACTTAATTAACCAAATTTACGGAGAGAAAGAACATACACTATAATTTAAAGGATTGAAAAACAATCCTTTTTTAATATGTTCTATTGATTGTTTATATGTAAAATGATATTATTTTATTGTAGGAGAAAGATGATGATCATGAGTAAATTATTAAAAAAAATGTTTATAACTATTCTATTGTTAACATGTTTTAATGCCAAAGTAAAAGCCATAACTATGGATGAATTTAAAAATGCATTAAAAGAAGTAGCATTTGCATACTATAGAAGAGGCACATATATACAATACAATTCATCAAAAACAAATGCCACTAATTCTTTTTTTTCTCCTGAAGAAGCCACATCACAACACATAGATTATATGGTTTGTTCTGCATACCCATATAATGTATATAATGAACTATTAGGAATAATAACTCCACACTATACAGCTGACTCAATAAAATATGCTAGGGAAAATATTCGTAAACTTCCAGAAGTAATAGCGTATGGTATAAAAGATAATAAGAATTTTATCATGACTTTTAAAGATAAAGTGATTGAAAATCCAACAATTGATGATATTATACCTTACTTAAAACCTGGTGATGTTTTAACACATACCGATCACACAATTATGATATACGATTTAAAATATAATAAAGAAGGAAAAGTGGTTGATGCTTACACAATAGAAGCAGGGCATGGAAATGGTAATTATAAAGTAAATACTAAAATTAATTCAAAAGGTAATCACCAACTATATCATAATTACAGATTAAATAATGACACAAAAATAACAGAAGGTAGTTTAAAATATAGTAAATTTTCAGAACACTCATCATGGAAAGATTTTAACAAAAAAGAATACAGCATATTAAGATTTGTAGATGAAAAAGATGGAGTGGCTATATTAAATTATGATGATGATAAAAATAATGGAAAAGAAATAACTTTGCCACAAAAAACTCAAGATAGATTAAAATACAAAAAATTATTTATAGAAAAAACTGTGGATCCATACAAAAACAATTATGTTAAGGTTGGAGACACTATAACATATAAAATTATTATAAAAAATGAAAGTTCAAAAACCTATTCACATGATATTACTGTTACGGAAGAACTATCAAAATATGTTACATATAAAAACTATAGTATTAAGAAAAATAATAAAACATTTGGTGATGCAACATTTAATAAAAGTGGAAACACATTAACATTTAATATTGGTAAACTCGCAAGTAATGATGAAGTCATAATCACATATTCTGTTGTAATCAATAAAAATGATAATGGTACAGAAATAACAAGTACAGGAAAAGTTGCAAATATACCTACTCCAATTATAACTAATGCAGTAGGCCAATATTTAACATCAAAGCAGATGAGTAATATTAAGGACAAATACTATGAATTAATATCAAGCAAAAAAGGTAAAGATTTAATAAATGAAATTTATAATAAAGTGTTAGGTATTAATCTTTATCTTAAAAATTTCGACATAACTAAATTAATTAATAAAAGTTCAACCAATGTTACATTAAATACTTCAAATGTTTTTCGAAACATAGTATTAAATAAATATTATAGTGCACTAAAATCTAGTACTAAAAATGATCAAACTGAATATGATTTAATAAATTTTGGACAATATTCCAACGAAAAAGGCGAACTTAACAAAGCAAGAAGAGCAGATACAATAAATGAAGAAAACTTTGTTACCGGTGATATATTAATATATACAAATAAAGATGATTCTACAACAAAGGAAAATGGAGAATATGCGTATATATACATCGAAGGAGAAGGATTTGTAGGAATTAACGAAGGCGCAAATAGTAAAAGTAAAACTGATGATAGAAATGCATTTAATATGAAATACTATACAGATAATAAACTAACTTTATACACAAATGCTAATGAAAATAACATAAATTTTCTTTCATTTATAAACTATCAAACGTTACTTGCAAAGGATTATTATGTTATATTAAGACCATCATTAGCATTTACACCTACATTTAAATTAAAAGACTTAATAAAAGATGATACTAAAACATTACTTAAAAACATTACAGCAAAAACACAATTAAAAGATTTATTTGATACAACAGATAATAATAATTTCATAGCAATTTATAATAGTTCTGATAAATTACTATATAGTGCAGGAACTAACAATACTGATATTTTAAAAACTGGAGATTATGTGTCATTCTTAGATAATAATAATCAAAAAGTTAAGTACATTATTAGTATAAAAGGAGACGTAAATGGAGATGGACTAATTACACCACTTGATTATGTAAAAGTTCAAAATCATATAATGAAAGTCAAAGATAAAATGATAACTGGTAATGAATATTTAGATGCTGCAGATTATGATAATAATGGTAAGATAGTACCTTTAGATTACGTTAAAATTAAAAATTATGTTATGAGTCATTAATATATAATTTTAAAAGCTAAAAGGCTATAAACCTTTTAGCTTCCTTTAACTAATTCATATGGACTTGTACTACTTCCATCTCCAACATCAGTTTTTATTTTAACATTGCTTTTTAAATATACAGTAGGCATATAATAATATGGATTTTGACTTTTTGCATTTCCTTTTACAGCTTTTCCACCATTTGATATATAAAGTACAGAGTTTCCACTATTATTTTTAGTAAGTGTCCATTGATTTTGTCTTTGACTATTCGAATCATAAAACATCAAATAATTATTCTGATAACAAAGATCATTTACATTATTCATTGCAGTTGATAAACAAGTTGCTCTTGTTGTATCATTTGTTCCAGATGTAGCAAAAAAGAAATCTGAAACACTCATTATTCCAATATATGCAGCGTTACTAGAAGTACCCTTCTCACTTGTATATGCATTACTTGCTGTTGTATTATATGCAACTGCACCAATAAGCCACTGTACACTTAATAAATAATCACTTACAACACCACTATTTAGTGAATTCAAAAATGTACTATTTAATAAATTAGTATTTAAATTAGCACTATTCCAATTATTAGAATTACTACTATGCCACTGGGCAGATAAAGAAGTATCATATTTAACAAGTTTTAATACTGGGTTTGTATCTATATTTTTCATTACACCCATTATTCTCCATATTTCACAATTATTTCCAGAAGAATCACAATTAAACTTAACATAATTACAAGGATCTGCTCCAACATATCTTAAGTTTTTATTACTTGTTCCATCATATGCTAGAGTGTTAGTACATGAAGCTCCAGTTGGTGCTGTAAGCGTAATAACATTTGTACTTGAATCACTTGCATTACCAACCAAATTGGCAATATACGTCGTAGCAATTTCATCACTACTATTTGAAATCCATTTTGCATATAAGTTCAAATTACCAGTTTTTCCACTGGTGCTTGTGATTTGGTTACCTAAAAAACCAGAATTATCATACCAACCATCAAATGTAAAATTTGTTTTAGTCGCAGCATATATAGGTGTAGATGAGCCATTCAAATAAGTATCTGGTTGATTATTTGGATTAGTTCCACCATCCAAGTGATATGTAATTGTATAATATTTTTCAAAATCAAATGATATAAATGAATTTAATTCAGGATTACTTGTATTAGAACCAACATATCGAAAAGTAATGGTAAATGTTTTAGAAGCATGAGCATCTAATTTATCATTCACATTTAAATTTGATAATGAAAATGTAAATCTTTTTGTCAAGTATTGTAGTTTTATGTCTCTTATTGTTTCTAATATGATAAAATTATAAGTTAGTACAATTATTTAAAATAGAAAAGAGCCCATAGGGCTCTTATATTTTCTTTTTTAAAAACTATTTCTTTGATGCATTTATATATGCTAATATTACTGAAGCTATAAGAGATATTGCTAATATATAAAAACCTACTCCAAGTAAATTATATATAGAAATATTCATAGAATTTGAAGCATTTGAAAACATATTATAAACAGTATATCCAAATACACCAATTGCAAGTAATTCAAATATAAACACGGCTTTTTTCTTTTTACGTGAAAGCAAAATAATTGAAAGAAATTGTATTCCAATCACAAATATACCGTCAGCAGCTCTCCCTTCATTATAAACATAATTATATGAAATAGAATACCCCAAAATAGAAATTGAAATAATTGGTAAAAAGCATGCCAACATGCTAACTATAATTGCTATATATAAAGACACACGTACATTATCAGTACCATTATTTTGAACAAAATAATTATTAACTTGTTCAATATTTTCTCTCTCTTTTTTTGTAACTACTATTTCTCCATCGCTTTCAAATATTTCAACTTCATCACCTTCTACTGGTGCAAAATGTACATCATTAATACTTACTTTTCTAATTTTACCATCATCAGTACCAATTGATACTTCCTCACCATTCAGTTTAATAATTTTTGCCATAAAACTCTTCCTTATCTATAAGAACATATTAATTATGTATTCCAACTATTTAGACACTATAATAATATCATAATTATCCACAAATATAAATATATTTAGGTAAAAAATGAGAGCACTTTGATTCATGCTCTCTTCAGGGGGCGAACAACAATGGGTAAATCATACCTATCAAATCCCTTTAAAATCAACGTTTTCAAGACACATAGTTTAAAAATATTTAATCTTGCACAGCAAAATTTAACCAAATTGTTGTGCAGAAACTGTGCAAAGCATATTAAAAGCATATATAGGTTACGTAGCTATATATGCTATTTTTTTATTTAAAACTGTCATTAATGAATTTAAATATATTTTTAAAATTACTTTTAGTTTCCGAATCAAATTTTATATTAGATCTAGAATCATATATAGTTCTATAATTAACTGTGCTTTTTTGCGGCATGTACTTAATTCTATCATCTTCTGAGAATAAATCTTCTAAAATACAATTATTAGAATCATTATCTTTTTTACTATAAAGTAAAACCTTTATAAAATCTAAATCCTCATTTTCAAAAGATAATTCTTTCATTGCTTTTCTTCCATCCGTATCATTATCTAAAAGAGCAACAATATTATAACCTAGTCCATAAAGATAACTACACATAAAAGGAACTTTTGTGGCACCATGACATGGAATAATCTTTATATCATTATCATAAATCTTTAATATTTCTTTCATCGCAGATAACATATAGTAGTCATGTGGTCCTTCAACAACAATTATTTTGTCGCTAGGTGAAATTGTTAACTGATTACTAATATTTATTCCTGTAGCAATCAATGCTGGTGATAAAACATCTACATCACCTATTTTTTCATTCTTTCTTTTAAACTTTAAATAATCAATAGTCATATTAAAAATCTTTGTTTCATCATCTTTATCAACTATCCTTAAGGAATATAAATCTTCTGCATCAATCATATATGGACTGTGAGTGCTATAAATTATTTGCACATCACGTAATTTTTGTTTAAATACATTATTTAACAAGTCATATTGAGCCTCAGCATGAAGATATATATTGGGTTCATCTAATAACAGTATATATTTAGTATTTTCTTCAATATTATTAAAATATTCATATAATCTTAAATACATACTTAAATACCATTGCATACCTTCACTTTCGGCTGAGAATGGCAATACTGCTTCTCCTGTAATTTTATTTTGAATCCAAAAATCTAATGATCTATTTTTATTATCAATGGTCATCGATATTTTAAAATATTCATCATCCTTAACCTGTGAAAATATTTTTTTGAAATGTTGTGTAACAACTGAAACTGTTTTGTTTTCTATTGTTCTAATCTGTTGACGATCATCTGAATTAACAGCGTTAACAATTTCTTCTTTTTTTATACCAGCAATATCTAAAAAATTTAATACAGTCTTATTTTTATCAATATCATCAATCAATATTTTATCTACTAAAACATCTTTAAAAGAATTCATATAAATAAATTTATAATTTGGAATTAAAGTATCAGATAATTCAGATATTTCCTTTGACAATTTCAATAACATATTTTTAATATTATCTGGTAACAAATTTTTCTCTTCTTCAGTCAATTCATTTAATACATTAGATACTGTATTTTTATTAGATAATTTATCTATGATTTTTATTTTTATATCATCATTTTCTACGTCTTTTAATAAATCATCAAAGTAGCCAACTATCGCTGGAATTGATAATTCAACTAAATCTATTTCTTCATCTTTCTGATTACATAAAAAATATTCAAGTTCTCCATTTTCTTTCAAGTTTAAATTATAAAATATATCTTCACTAGCAGGATATAAAATTAGTCGACTTTCATCTTGATTGTGATATACCTCATTTATTTCTCCTTGTACCTTATCACTTATTCTAAATTTTGCAAAAATCTTAGTTTCATCATCTTTATGATTAATATTCTTTTCTTTTTTGTCAATTAATTCTCCATTTAATTTACTAATTGCTCTTAAAATTGACGTTTTACCAGCCGCATTTCCACCTATTAAAGTTGTTATTCTATTTGAAATTTTTAATTCTTGTTCATTTACTAATGACAAAAAGTTTTCAATATATATTTTTTCAAGCATATTTCTACCTCCAAACTACAATAATTCTAAATATTTGTTTAACATTTCAATTTCTAATTCATTAACTAATTTAACAAAATCAGTG
>JAEEGL011217083.1_pt1 | contig 49635 bp, 40 predicted proteins | sample 9134231 | NCBI WGS metagenome assembly JAEEGL01 (sample SAMN16246548, study PRJNA631951) | gut metagenome | biome: gut microbiome; feature: rumen; material: fiber-attached | host: Bos | place: Iran: Karaj | collected 2018-10 | reverse complement strand
GAAATGAAGGCGGAGATAAAGCCCTTTTCGCCGGTATATATGTCCAGGATCGCCCAGCTCACCAATAAGAGCAACCAGTTCAACCTCACCACAAAGCGTTACACACAAACCGGGATCGAGAGCGCCGCGGAAGATCCGGAGCGCATCACCCTGTACGGAAAACTCACTGACAGGTTTGGTGACAACGGTGTCGTCAGCCTTGTCATAGGCAGGATAGACGGGGAAAATAAGGACGAACTCCATATTGAACTCTGGCTCATGAGCTGCCGGGTGCTGAAAAGAAAGATGGAGAACGCCATGATGGACTCGCTGATAGACTGCGCCGGTCAAAAGGGCGTCGCAAGGATCAGGGGTTATTATTATCCCACCGCCAAGAACGCCATGGTGAAGGAGTTTTACGGGGAGATGGGATTTACAAAGGTGAGCGAGGACGAAAAAGGGAACAGTGTCTGGGAGTACGTGATCGGAGAGACGCCGGTCAAAAGCCAGGATGTGATAGAGGTAAACCGGACAGAGGATTGAGAACTCCCGGGATGCATCCGGATGACCGCATGGGACAATCTGCCGGAAGCCCCGTAACTCTTGACAAAACCCGTGCCGGTATAAGATAATGCCGTTAAGGATGCTCTTTTGGCTGTGCTCTGCCGGAGGAACATCTGTATTGACCGACATTTTTTCTGATTGAGAACGGCGAAGCTTCTTTGCTCTTTCGGACAGTTGCGGCAAAGAGCGGGCCGTACAGGGAGGATCACGGATGAAAAAGAAGATATTGACTGCAGTGCTTTCCATGGTGTTGTGTCTTTCATTCAGCCTGACGGCTTTTGCTGCGCCCCAGACGATGCCCGGCGGAGGGGTGTTCGATCCCGAATATTACGCCAAGGCAAATCCTGATGTCGCTGCGGCTTTCGGCACATCCACACCGTGGCTTTATTATCACTACCTGACCTTCGGGGCGAAGGAGGGGAGACTTCCTTATTCTCCGGTTGCGGCCGCCCCCTCAAATCCCGGCGATGCCTACAAGAATAAGAAATGGTGCTGCAGGGGTGACGGAAAGGAAGCCTATAAGGAGTTCAAGGGCGAGCTTCTCTGCTACGATCACTATATGTATACGGTGTATCCCGACTGGAACGGCATGGACCTCACCGGCGGGACGGAGATCCACGGCTGGAAGGTATGCTTCTGGCCCAACTGCCACGAGATAGCAAGGGATCTTGCGGACGGCGCCTGGTACTGCCATGAGCACGCCCGTATGTACAGCCAGTCAAAGACAAAGCGCGAGGGCTGGAAAGAGAACGGCAACGCAATTTACGACGAACAGAAGGATATCGAGGAAAAGGAAAAAGAGGAACGGGAAAAGAATAACTGACGGACGGTATCGGATAGAAGAAAGAACCGGCAAGTGGGAATCAGACAAACTCTTTCGGATATAAAATACGTGGCGCTTAAGGCGTCACAGGTAAGGCGTGACAGGACAGAGGATCCGGATCCTCTGTCCTTATTTTTGCCTGCGGACCCCGGTCTTTCCGCCTGGACCGAGGGCGTCAGGATAATCAGGCACGCGGGTGGCGAGACGCCGGACCACGAGAGGTACACCAACTCCCTGGAGGCCTTTGAGTATTCCGCGTCCCTGGGCTGCAGGGCCATAGAGACGGACCTGGACGTGGATCATGACGGAAGGGTCCTGCTCATTCACAGGGAGGGGGATAAGGGACCCGGAGAAAACACCCTTATGGACCTCCATGACCTGTTGGGATTCATGGACAGGCATCCCGACATTTATATCGTGACCGACTGCAAGAACGGGACTCTCATGAAGATATGCGCATCTCTCATCCGCCTTGAGGAGAGATACAGAAAGCGGTTCGTGATACAGCTCTATTCATATGAGGACCGGGTTCTGGTGGAGAGCATAGGGAGCTTTGACAATTATATCTTCACACTGTACGATTCCGGTCTGTATATCTGGAATTCGGAGAGGATAGTAAAGCACTGCCTGAGGAACGGGATAGGGGTAGTGACAATGCCTTCGGGTTTTGTGAGGATGAACGAACTGAAGATATACGCCGACTACGGTATCAGGGTCTTCATCCATTCCGCAGTGGGGGATGAGACCAATGATCCCGACGCATGCGCGGGATTTATGAAACGCGGGGTTTATGGGTTTTACAGTGACGTTCTGACCGAGAGTGATCTGTCCTGATCCTCTCAGGACATAAGTCCCTGGATCAGTATCCTCAGTCCTATCAGTATGAGTACCGCGCCTCCGACCGTTTTCGAGTACTTTTCCATCCTGCTGCCAAAGAGACTGCCCCCCATGGCTCCCGCAAAGGATATGGCGAAGGTGGTCAGTCCGATGATGGAGCAGGCACTCAGTATCCGGACACCCAAAGCCGCAAAGGTGATCCCCACTGCCAGCGCGTCTATGGAGGTGGCGATGGCGAGAAGAAGCATTTCCCCCGGATTGAGAGAAGCGGTTTCGTCCTCCCCGGACTCCGTAAAGCTCTCCCTGATCATGTTTGCCCCTATCAGGAACAGCAGGACGAAAGCGATCCAGTGATCGAAGGCTTCCAGATATCTCACCACAAAGGAGCCTCCCGCATATCCCAGGAGAGGCATGAGGAACTGGAAGCCGCCGAACCAGAGACCGCACACAAGGGCGCATCTGAGCCTCCGCTCCCTGTCCGTGCCCAGGCCTTTGCATATGGATATGGCAAAGGCGTCCATGGCAAGCCCTATGCCTGTGAGAAAGAGTTCAGGAATCCCCAAGTGTTGACCCTCCGGTGATAATGAAGTAAACTATGGCGTGCGGCGGGCTGACGGCAGCCCTGCCGGACACAAGGGAGATTCTATCACCGCCGGAGTGAGATGACAAGGGAAGAGACGACGTTTGCTGACTGCGGCCGGCTCCCGGAAAGCAGACTGTTAAAATACCGGATACAGACCCGGAGAAGGAAGAACCGTGAAGAAGAGATCGGATGATTACGCGTTTTTCGCCATGATGTTCAGGCTCAAGTGGATAGACAGATGGGCTCTCATGAGGAACTCGGAAAATGAGAATCTGTCTGAGCATTCCCTGGAGGTAGCCATGCTGTCCCACGCACTCTGCGTGATAGGGAACCGGAGGTTCGGAAAGGAACTGGACGCCGGGATGGCTGCGGTTATCGGATTGTATCACGACGTGTCCGAGATCCTGACAGGCGACATGCCCACTCCCGTTAAATATCTGAATAAGGAGATAAAGGAAGCCTACAAGGATATCGAGAAGGAGGCCGACAGGAAGCTCCTGACCCTGCTGCCCGAATACATGAAAGAGGACTTTCGCGAGGCCATGCTTCCAGACGACAGGTACGGATACGAAAAGAAGCTGGTGAAGGGGGCGGACAAGCTTTCCGCCTACATCAAATGCCTTCAGGAAAAGAAGGCCGGAAATGACGAATTCAGGGATGCTGAGATCTCTACCCTGAAACAGCTGGAAGCCATGGGACTGAAAGAGGTTGACGTGTTCATGGATGAGTTCCTGCCCGCCTATTCGAAGACACTGGATGAGATCAAGCCATGAGCATACCTGTGATATTTACGGGAGGGAATTATCCTTTCCTCAGATCTACCGTCAGTCAGGCTGCCCGGTTCAACCGGGAAGTCTTTTTGATAAATAATGACAGGGGCCACGACTGCACGGATATCCTGGAAAAGGGCAGGATCTTCGCCTGGGACGACATTGATTCCGAAAAGATAAAGAAATACAACGAGGTGTACAAAAACATCACAATCTACGGAGAGTGGTTCAATTATACTTCCAATTTCAGATATCTGGTTACGGAAGCCTTCATGAGGAAAATGGGATTCTCACATGCTCTGCAGGCTGAACATGACGTGATGGATTTCACCGATTTTTCCGGGCTGTCCCATATATTCGATGAGGGATACAGGGTGGCCCTTCACAACCCCGAAAGAAAAAAAGGGGGCAATCTGGACGTGTGGGCAGGTCAGGCTTTGTGGTCCCTTGAGGCCCTTTCGGACTTCAATGACTGGTGCATAGATCAGTACGAAAACCATCTTGAAGAACTGAAGGAAAGAAGCAGGGGTAATATCTGCGATATGTCCACAAATTCCCTGTGGATGGAGGACTATGTGAAAGAGAAGGGGGACGGGTTCGTGTATAATCTGTCCGAAGTCAGGGACGGCGCGGTACATGATCACAACCTCTGCTCGAAGACGGAGACCGAGAAGGAACCCTTCCGGTTTCACGAGATCCTGAGGCTGAAGAAATGGGTGATGAAGGACGGGCTCCCTTTCTTTATCGCTGAGGACGGCAGGGAAATAAGGGCGCTCACCATGCACTTTAACGGGCAGTCAAAGGGGCTCATGAAGAGCTTCATTGAAACCGGCGGGGATCTGAAGAAGATGCTGCGGACGCCGGAGGGCCGGGAGTACAGGGCTTCCTGCCACAGACAGTTCAGAAACAGGATCATAAACGGGATCAGGCGCCGGCTGCCGTAGCGGGCTGCCGGCAGCTGCAGCAGGTCAGCTGCCAACAGTTGCAACAACTACCGCTTTCGCGGGCTGCATACGTATATCGCCTCATGCGCTCCATTCGCGGCACACATAGGCCCGGTTCCGCAAATCCGGGCACGAAGGCATAGCCCATCCGTGGCCTGGTCCCTTCTAAACGCACATCCATGTGCGTTTGCCCGGATTTCTGCGTCACCGTACCTTGTGTGCCGGCTTCATTACGCAAAATCGGCGATACACACATGCAGCCCGCTGCAGCGCCTAAATCGCTCCACATGCAGCCCGCTACAGCGCCTAAATCGCTCCACGCGCAGCTCGCTACAGCGCCTAAAGCGTTCCACGTGCGGCCCGCTATCACCAGGTCAGTTGGCGGTGAGCATGCGAAGGTCTTCGTAGGAAGGGACACGGTATACCGTGTGTTCGTCGGAGCGGTAGATGATCTCGGAGCCCTTGAGTTGCTTTGGGATGTAAGCTTCCAGCTCCCTTGTGTCAAAGATGCAGCACACCGGACCTTCCGGGTGTTCCGAAGCATGGCTCTTTTCCTGGAGGGAGGGGAATACGGAGTCGATATCCCTTATGCCCGCGTCCCCGGATCCCTTCAGCAGGTATGGCCACACATGAGCTTCTATCCTGCCATCAGACAGTTCCGTGATAACATTTCCGTTCCAGAAGGTAGAATACACATAGGAACAGCCCGAATCCTCCACCGCGCGCGCCATGAGCTGATGCTCGGACGGGGTCCGGTCCGGGATGTACTCCAGATATGTGAATGCGCTGCAGATGATGAGTATGCCGGAAACCATGATCTTGATCCTGGGGGCAGTTTCCGGGGAGGCTTTGTCCCCAATGTTTTGTCCGGCGGGAACTGCTTCCGGTATTTCTCCCGCTGGGCTTCTGTGCTTCAGATACAGGAGTATCATGGGAAAGGCGTATACCGTGATCTGAAGGTTGTATCTGCTGGATCCCGAGTATCCGGTGAGGGCGATGAAAGCGGTATATATGACCATCGCCGACAGGTAGAACACGGATATCATCTTTTCTCCGAAGGACAGGATGCTTTTATGCTTCAGGCAGAACACGGCCGACAGCAGGGTCAGGATGATTATCGCTGCGGCTGCCAGATCGCAGATGACAAAGGGGGACAGGATGCTCCTGTCGGTCCTGAAGCCGTAGGATGTGAGAAAGCTTTTGAGCACAGTTTTCAGATTGTCAAAAGAAAAGGCGATTTCGAAGCCGCCCTCCATGTGGGAAAAGGTGTAGTATCCCGCAAGGGCTTTATTTGTCATGTATCCCAGCCCCGAAGAGAGCATGCACAGGCAGGATGAGACGAGAAGTCTTTTCTCCCTGATGACCAGAGCGGAAATGAAAAGGGGAGCTGCAAGGCACAGTATCTGCCTCGGACCCTCCACACAGGCAGAAAAGGACAGTAATGCCGCGGCGGCAAGGGCCGCCTTTCCCCTGAGGGTGCTGCCGTTTTCGCAAAAATAAATGATCAGGGCCACTACCCCGAAGGATATGGCGATGTGGGGGATGTAATAGGATCCGAACATCACGTAATGGAAATAAGGACCTGAAAGAGGGAGTGCGGAAAGGGAGGAGAGAATGAGGGAGTATCTCCTGTCAAGCCCTGCGGATCTCCCCAACGCGAAGGCGGACAGCTCATAGATGATGAGGAGGATGGCGCTCCCTACGCACCTCACTGCCTTCCAGCTCTTAAATAGGTAAAACAAAGGGGCGAAGACCAGCTGTGTGTTGAGAAATCTTATCTCCGTGGAATAGAACCAGCTCCGGGAGATAAGGGAATGCTCCCGGGAGAGCAGACGGGAAAGTATGAGTTCCCCCGCGTCGTCCGAGTCCACCAGCGCTCCCGAATACAGGAACATGAAGGCGAAGAACAGCGCCGTAAGGGCGGCGGGCAGCAGCAGTATGAACCGGTCATTGAACTTTCTTCTGTTCATGAGTCGTATTCTATGAGAACGGCAGCAGGTTGTCAAACCGGAGTTCCCCTGTCCCTGCCCCGCGGACTGTCCTGTTCCGGGATGACAAAACCCGGACGGTATGGTATATTTCATTGGATGAAGACAAAGCGTGAAAACATACTTTTATATGCGCTGCTCGTTGTATATATCGCGCTCAATGCGTTTCTCGCGGCGTATCACGAACCCTGGCGTGATGAGGCCCAGTCCTGGCTGATCGTCAGGGATCTGAATTTCCCGCAGATAATAGACCTCATGAACTCCGAGGGTCACGGCTGTCTGTGGTATGCGATCCTTTACCCCTTTATCAAGGGCGGCATTTCCATTTACGTGCAGAACGTCATAGCCGTGATGATAAACGGTTTCGCCGCATGGCTCCTGCTGTTCAGGTCGCCGTTCCCCATATATCTCAAGATCCCGGTGGTGTTCGGCACCACCCTCATGTATTACTTCCCGGTGATAGCAAGAAACTATGCTCTTGTGCCTGTGCTGTTGTTCCTGATCGCATGGATCTACAGGGACAGGAATGAAAAGCCCTGGCTGTACTGCCTGTTTCTGGCAATGCTTGTACAGACCCATGTGTACATTCTTATGGCGGGATTTTCCTTAAGCCTTTTCTTCCTGGTGGAAAGGATCAGACTGAAAAGGAACGGACCGATCCGCAACGCGCTTCCTCTGATCCTCCCTCTCTTGAGCGGGATACTTCTGGTGATAGAACTCACCCCCCTCACTTCCTCCGTGGATTCCCCCGGAGTGTCTGAAGAGTCGCGGATGCTGTTCAGATCCTTCGTGTCTTCCGTCAGGAGGATGATGCCGGGGAGCTTCAGGAGCCTGTACATACTCTCCCTCATAACGGGAGCCCTCCTTTTGATCGTTCTTATTTTCACTGCCGTAAGGGTCAGGCAGGCAAGGACCCCGGTTCTTGCCTTTTTCCTTATATGGGCTTACCAGGTGTGGATGAACGCATCCGTTTACAACATGAGCACCCAGAGGGCACTCCTCACTGTAGTGTCCCTTGTGGCTGTGGTATGGATGTCTACGGCGGCCGCCCTTTCTCCGGGAAATGAAGACTCGCAGCCCGATGAGAACGATGTAAATAAAAGAACCCTCCGGATCCTGCATATATCTCTGGCGTTGTGGCTGTCCGTGACGGGGGTGAGGGCTGTGGCCGCTTATGTGTCGGAGGTCCGGGAGCCTTATTCAAACGGCGTCCTGGCCGCAGCCTTTATCAATTCGGAGATACCCGCGGAGGCCCTTATAATGACCGATGATGAACCCATAGCCCAGGCAATAATCCCGTTTCTGACCGGGAGAGACCATCTGTCCTGCATGGGGGAAGAGTTTTCATATGTGGTGTACAGCGAGCCCCATTCGGAAGACAGCGGGGCCCCGGACTGGCTCGGGAATGTGGAGAAAGCAGCCGGGAACTATGACGGTCAGGTGTATTACGTGGCCTGCAAGGCTAAGGCCTCAGACAGGCTGTCGGAGGCGGGGTATGAGCTCATCTACGAGGACGCCATGCCTGCCATAACGGATGACGATTACAGGATCTACAGGCTCAGATGATCGCAGGGGTTTATTCATTTTTCATACTGTTCATAACGGCGGCTCTGGTGACGTTTGAACTCTACAGCACCCAGGTCATCTATCTCCTGGGCGCGGCAGTCGTCTGCGGCCTTGCCGCCGCCTTTCTGAAAAAGAGGTATCCCGCCTTCCTTAAAGCCGTCACACTCTCCCTCTCCGTTCTCTGGGGCAGCGCCCTGCTGTTTTATCTGATGATGTTTTCCGTGACCTTCATGTCATCCTCTTACGGCGGAGCGGAAAATAAAAACGGATATTTCGCGGGTCACAATGTGATGATAATGGTCCCCCACGAGGACGACGAGGTGAACCTCATGGGGGGCGTTATCGAAGAGTACCTCGACGCCGGAAGCGTTGTGCGGGTTGTGTACGCCACCAACGGGGACCGCTGGGCCGAGGGGAGCACAAGGATAAACGAATCCGTAGAAGCCATGAGGAGGACGGGGATACCGGAGGAAAACCTGATCTTTCTCGGCTACGGAGATATGTGGAGCGGACAGACCTATCCCGACGGCAGCTATTCCGGCCATATTTACAATGCGAAGGATGACGCGGTCTGGACCTCACTCAAGAACCAGGGGACGGGCTTCAGGAAATATACGGAAACCTACGGCACAAAAAAGCATCCTCCCTACAGGACCCACGGATATACAAGGGAAAACTACCTGAAGGACATACACGACGTTATACTGGAGTACAGGCCTGACGTCATTTACGTAAACGACTTTGACGACCACGCCGATCACAGAGGGCTTTCTCTTTTCTTTGAGGAGGCCATGGGCATGATCCTTAAGGAAAACGGCGATTACAGGCCCCGAGTCTGCAAGGGATTCTGCTACGCCACGGCCTGGGACGCCCCGGATGACTATGACGCATCGGACAATGTCCTGTCCACCCGGAAGCCCGAAGACGGATTCAGTCTCTACGACTGGGACGAAAGGCTGAGGCTTCCGGTAAGATGCTCCGCCCTCGGACACACCCTGAAAAGCGCCGGCCTTTTCAGGACTCTCAGCGCCTTTGTGTCCCAGAACGGGGAGGAGGCGGCTTACAGAGTGATAAACGGAGACAGGGCCTTCTGGGAGAGGAGGACCGATTCCCTCCTGTACAACGCCGGGATCTCCATGGGAGGGAAAGAACTCTCAAAGCTCAATGATTTCAAACTCCTGGACTCAGATGACGTGATAGAAAGAGACAGGATCTCCGCGGGCACCGTGGAGGTGAGGTCAGGCAGCAGGGTGGCCGTTCTCCTGAAGGAACCCGCGGACATATATGAACTGGCTCTATCCGGGGATCCTGACCCCGCAAATAACATCCTTGAAGGACACATAGAGTGGGAAGACGGATCTGTCACCCCCTTCGGCCCTCTGAAGGAACGGGGAGGACAGGTTTTCATTACCTGTAACAGGGAAAAGGTTAACGCGTTTTCGGTGATTACCGACTCAGTGACGGGAACGGGAGCGGGACTTACGGAGATAGAAGCTTTCGGAGAGCACTGCGCCCTGAACGAACCCGGGTTCATTAAACTTATGGATGAGAGGGGTCATTTCCTGTATGATGTCACTGTGGCGGAGGGGGAGGAAACGGAAAGCCTTCTGGCGTACGGCGCAGGGGGCGGACAGGAGTATGAGCTTACCGGCGACGGCGGGTGCAGTATGGAAGAGGAACGCGAAAGGGGAAGCGCAGTCGTCACGGTCCCCAGGGGCAGGAAATGTCAGGTTACTGTCAGGGAAGGAGAGCTTTCCGACACGGTGCGGATCTCAAACCCGGGCGCGTTTACCCGCAGATGGCGGGATCTGGTCTGCCGCGCCGACAGATTTCTGATCAAAGGAAAGGGCTTCCTGAACGGGAGGTTCAGATATTACAGAAAAGTGATGAGGGCGGTTATCGTAAAACTGGACCGCGGATAGCCTGCGGTCGGGAGACGGGATATGACACAGATCAATTCAGTCATAAGAGGGCGTCTGGGCAATCAGATGTTCCAATATGCATTTGCGAGATGGATAAAGGAGAGATGCGGCGATCCGGATGCCGAGATCACGGCCTTTCTGCCGAACTTCAAAAACGAACTGGAGCAGTTCTCCACGGGCTGCCGGTTTCTGGATCATTACCCGGACAGGACCCTGGGACAAAAGGCGGTAATGGCCTATGTGAACAGAAGATGCCGCGGAAACGAATACAGGGACCTTCACAGATATGAGAAGCTCCTCAACCGCTTCGGGGTTTACTGGAGCACGGACAATAAGGGCGACGTCGGGTTTTACAGAAGGAACAGATATCTCCTTTACGGCTGGTTCGAGAACAGGAGATGGGGAAACGACCTGGGAGATATATTGAGGAGAGAGTTCACTCCTTCCTTTGATGTCCTTCCCGAGAACCTGGACTTTTACAACATGGTCAGGTCAACGGATTCGGTCTGCTTCCACGCCAGATATTATGCCAATGATTACAACAGGATACCCGATGAAAAGGATTACTACCGCCGGGCGGTGAAGGAGATGCAGAAACGGATCGATAACCCCGTCTTTTTCATCTTCACAAATAAACCCGCATGGGCGGAGGAGATGCTTGAGCCCGGGAAGTGGGGCTCCGAATATCATTTTGAACCCGTGTTCAACGACGGAAAGAAGAGACCCTCGGTGGAGACATTGAGACTGATGTATTCCTGCAGGCATTTCATCGTCTCAGTCAGCACCTTCTCCTGGTGGGCCCAGTTTCTCGGGGATGCGGATGACAAGCTTGTGGTGGCCCCCCTCAGGATGCGGGAGGGACAGATCAGCACGGGGCTCACGGAAGATTCCTGGATACGGGTGTAACGGCGTTTTCAATAAAGGAATTCACTCTTTCCACGTTCTTTTCCCACCTTAAGCCCGAGGCAAATTCCTTCGCCGAAGCCCTGACCTCTTCGTATCTTCCCGGGTCTTCCATGACGCTTTCGGTCTGCCTTACTATTTCTCCCACGGTGTTCTCGTTACAGAGAAGGCCTGCCTTTCCGTGGTCCACCGCGTCCCTGAGCCCCGGCGAGTCGTACACCACGGAGGGGGTGCCAAGGAACGCGGCTTCGGATATTATTATCCCCCAGCCTTCCCTGACGGAAGGGCAGATGAGGAGATGGGCGCTCTGCATGAGTTCGTATTTCTTTTCTTCTTCCACAAATCCCAGGATCGCCACGTCCGCGGTTTCTTTTTCCGGAGCAGGGATGTCCTTATCCCGGCGTCCGATGGAAAGCCCGTATCTGTCGCAGACCGGTATCAGCCGGCTCTTCAGGTATTCTTCATCGGGCTTTCCCACTATCCGGAGCTTTATTCCGGGATGCCTTTTTTTAAGCCGCCCAAAGGCTTCGATGGTGTCGTCTATCCCTTTGTATCTGGCGTATCTTCCCACGTATATAAGGGTGAAATCCTTTTCCTTCGGAGCCTTTCCTTCATATGAGACAAGGGTTTCCGGGATCCCGTTGGGGATGATGGCGATCTTTTCCGGGTCGAAGCCCACCGCCGCCAGATCCGCCTTTGTGGACTCGGACACGGTGATGCACCGGTCGTGCCGGTTCAGCCTGAGCATGAGAGTCTCCGTGTGTTCCCCCAGCCATGCAAATAAACCCTTTGACTGTATGTGCCATATCTCCCGGGTGAGCTGGTGTATGTAGAATACCCTGTGTTCCGGGCGCACCCAAAGGGGGGTAAAGGCTCTCCAGGTATTGCACTGATCCAGGACCAGGGCTATGCGGTCCAGGTGCTTGAGATAGAAACGCCGGGCGTAGGAGAGATAGGACAGATATGAGCCGTGCCTCAGATACCTTATCCCGTCCGTCTCCTCCGAAGATGGAAGTCCGTCGTACATGAAGGAAATGTGCACCACCCTGTATTTTTTTCTGTCGATGGCTTTCAGAAGCTCGTGGGTATGTATCTCGGCTCCTCCCGCTTTGGGACTTTTTATGTCCCGCCAGGACAGAGACAGTATCATTCTTTTTGATCCGGCCATGGATGAGATCACTCCTTTTCCCTGATCCACACGTTTTCCTCTTCGGACAGTATGACCGCCTTCCCTCCCGTCAGGTCGGAAAGGGATCTCCGGATAATGTCTCCGGTTCCGGAGACTCCCGTGGCGGTGAAGGCGACGCCTTCCGAATATTCAACCCCGGAGACCGAAAAACCCGATCTGTCGGAGAGCCTCCTTATCTTTTCAAAAGCAGCGTAATCGACGGACGCCCTTACCCTGCAACAGAGCTTTAAAACGGCGGTCTCCGAGTGGGCGATGGCGTCTTTCGCCGCGGCGGTATAGGCCCTCACGAGGCCTCCGCCCCCCAACAGGACACCTCCGAAGTACCGGGTCACCACCACCAGCACGGAATCGATCCCTTCCCCCTCCAGTACCGAGAGGATCGGCCGTCCCGCCGTGCCCGAGGGCTCCCCGTCGTCGGAGGAGCGGTTCACGCCGTTTACGATAAAGGCGTAGCAGTTGTGCCTTGCGTCATAGTATTTCTTTTTCATGCCGGCTATCACACAGAGAGCTTCCTCTTCATTTTCCACGGGGAACGACTCTCCCAGGAATCTGGATCTCTTCTCCTCGTAGAAGCCTTTGCCCCCCGTCAGCAGGATCCTTTTTGAAGTCTGTTCCGACGCCATCCGAAAACCTTTCAGAAATGCAGGATAAGGGAAGCGATATTGAAATAGGTGATGAGGGAGAGGGCGTCCACTATGGTGGTGATGAGTGGACTGGCCATGACTGCCGGGTCAAAGCCCAGTTTCTTCGCCGTAAGGGGAAGAGTGCAGCCTATGAGCTTCGCTATCACTATCTCCACCGGCAGGGTCAGGCAAACGGCTGCGGCCACCGCCATGGACACGTGATCCACCAGCATGAGCTTGACGAAATTGGCGCTCCCCAGAGTGAGACCGCACAGGATGGCCACCCTGAATTCCTTGAAGATACACCGGGGTATGTCCTGAAAAGTGATCTCTCCCAGAGAGATACCGCGGATGATCTCGACGGAGGCCTGTGAACCCGAGTTCCCGCCCGTATCCATCAGCATCGGGATATAGGCGGTGAGGACTATGCAGGTGCTTAAGTAGTCTTCGAACCTGGTGATGATGGCTCCGGTGAAGGTGGCCGATATCATGAGGAATATGAGCCAGGGAATCCTCTTTTTGTAGGCTTCAAAAAATGAAGTCCTGAGATAGGGCTTGTCTCCGGGGACGATAGCGGCCATCTTTTCGATATCCTCGGTGGCCTCCTGCTCGATGATATCCACGATATCGTCGATGGTGATGATGCCCACGAGACGGTTCTCGTTATCCACGACGGGCATGACCGTAAAGTCGTATTTCATGAAGATCCGCGCCACCTCTTCCTGATCCGTAAAGGTGTTTACGGAGATCACGTTTTCATTCATGATATCCCCGATGACATCGTCTGGCTCAGAAAGCAACAGATAACGGAGAGCCACGGTGCCCAGAAGCTCCCTCTGCTGTCCCAGGACGTAACAGGTGTTTATGGTCTCGGAATCGAGCCCAAGCATACGTACTCTTTCGATGGCCTGGAGGACGGTGAGGCTCTCCTTGAGATCCACGTACTCCACCGTCATGATGCTTCCGGCGGAATCCTCCGGATAGTTCAGCAGGAGATTGATGTCCTTTCTGGTGTCCGGGGTCGTCCTGGAGAGGATCCTCTTTACGATGTTTGCGGGCATCTCCTCCATAAGGTCGGCGGCGTCGTCGGCCTGGAGCTTGTCCACGATCTGCGCCGCGTCCTTGTCGGAGAGGGAAGTGATTATGTACTGCTGGCTCTCGCTCTCGAGGTATGAGAAAACGTCCGCGGCGATCCCTTTGGGAAGTATGCGGAACAGCTTGAGTCTGTCTTCAGGCTCAAGCTCCTCCAGAACGGCGGCAGTATCGGCGGGATTCATGTCTTCCGCCAGCTGTCTCAGGGCCGTATATTGCTTCTTGTCCAGAAACTCCCTGAACTCCGAAAGCACATTCTCCATCTCTTCGCTCATGGGGATTATTTTTGCAGAAAAACAGGGAAAAATCAAGTGAGTTCAATATCTGCAGAGGTGAAGAGTGTCTCCTTCAAAGATGAGCTGATCCTCCGAAAATGAAGACCAGTCTTTTTCGATAAAGTATTCCCTGTATTCGGGAAGCGGCTCCGCTTCCGTATAGTCCGTGCCGCAGTACCAGTTCAGGGCGGCAAGCCTGCTCCAGTCCGTGGACATGGAGCTTGATACGTTCACTCCGATATCCAGCACATCGCCGTAATAATCGCTGTTGAACCTGTCCTCGTAAAAGCTGATCTTCGAGATCTTATTTCCGGATCCCTTCTCGTACTCCCTTATGAGGCCGTTTATCGTGAGCATCATGTTTTTGTCAAGCCTGTTCACGGCGTACCGGTTTATGAATTTTTTGTTGAAGACGAGGCACAGCAGGACCAGATGCAGGAAGATCACGGCGTAAGAAGCTTTCATGAGACGGGTCATGAATTTTCCGCGCGCTTCGTCACAGTTAAGGCTTGCGTTGATCATGAGCATCCCCGGGATGAGGGCCAGGGGATAAATGGTCCTGGCCGTGGAATAGCCCGCATATCCTTTGAACAGAAAGAGGAAAGCCAGGGTGATGCAGGTGAGGAACACCGCTGCCACGGATACATGTGAACGCACTTTTCTGCCGCTCTTTTGGGCGAGGAGTATGCAGACAAATAAGCAGAACGCCGCAGGTATCAGCCAGAAGAAGGGGGGCAGTATATCGTGGGTGTATGCGGAATGGCGCAGGATGTTCCTGAGCGCCCTGAAAAATGCGGCTTTTTGGTCTTCCGATCCGCTCTTATTGAACCTGCCCAGACTCCCGAACACGGTGATCATTATGGCCGGCAGGATGGAGATCAGGGCCTTCACTCCCGTCATCAGGAGCTTTTTCAGGAGGTCGGGGGCATCCTTTGAATATCTGAAGGAATAGATCACGGCAAGGGCCGCATAGACCGAGAGCATGATCTGATAGTCGAGAGCAGTAAAGGTTATGAGGCACAGGCTTATGACGGAATACCTGACCGATCCTGTTTCAAAGTATTTTTTTTCATAATGCGCCCCCAGCACCGCCGTGAGTATGGCCAGCATGAACAGTCCCTTTTCGAAGAAGGAAAAGAAATTGATGAAGAACACGTTTACTATGGCGTAAAAGACCAGCAGTACCCTGAGAGCGGGACGGGGGAGACGGTCCTTCATATCATCCTGAAGGAGGTAGAGGGCAAGGGTCAGACATATGACAGCCATCACGTATGAAAAGTAATAAAACCGGACTTCCGAAAAGGGGGTGATGAGCCAGAAGAGATAAAACAGTGAGAGCACCGGACGGGCGTTCCTCCCTGCAACCTCTTTTGCGGTATTCAGAAGTCCGTCCTCCAGGATGGCATAGGTGTCGTTTGAGTACTCGATAAAGCAGTCGATCCCGAAAAACAGGATAACGACCGTAAATATCAGGAGAAGCGGTTTGAGGTCGATCTTTTTCATGCCGTGGTCATTGCCCCATGAGGATTGGAGATCTGTCGATCCGGTTCATATCCGTCATCTGCCCGCGGACATGGTCTTCAGGATCACATCGCAGATCCTGTCCACCTCATTCAGGGGCAGGTCGGGGTAGATGGGCAGGGTTATGACCTGCTCCGAAACCCTCTTTGCCACCGGAGTGTCGTTGGGGTCGTACTGCCCCCTGAAGCAGTCAAAGGCGTTTGTCAGGGGATAGAAATACTTTCTTGCGTGTATGTCCGACGCCGCCAGGGCGTCAAAGATATCATCCCTGGTACAGCCCGCCTCTTCCGGATCCACTGTCACAGGGAAATAGGAGTGATTGCTCTTTACCCCGCTTTGGGATATGGGGAGTTGGAGGCCCTTTGCCCCATCAAGCCTCTCAAGATACCTCCCGCTTACCAGGGAGCGCTTTTCTATATCCCCGTCCACATGCCGAAGGTTACATATCCCCATGGCTGCCGCGAACTCGTTCATCTTTGCGTTTGCTCCCACGGCGGTCACGGTCTCCGCATTCTTGATACCGAAGTTCTTGAGCTCGTACAGCCTCTTCATGAGGCTCTCGTCCGAAGAAGTCACGCACCCGCCTTCTATGGTGTTGAATACTTTTGTGGCGTGGAAACTGAAGATGGAGGCGTCCCCGAATGAGCCGGCTCCCTTTCCGTCAAGCGTCTCGCCGAAGGCGTGGGCCGCGTCGTATATGACCCTGAGGCCGTGCTTTCCGGCTATCCTTTCTATCTCGTACACATTGCACATATTGCCGTACACATGCACCGGGAGTATGGCGCAGGTGCGGTCGTTGATGAGAGCCTCTATCTTCGTCACATCCAGAGTGTGATCCTTCGGGTCGATATCACAGAACACAGGGGTAAGCCCGTTCCTCACTATGGCGTGGGTGGTGGAGGCGAAGGTGAAGGGGGTGGTGATCACTTCCCCCTTGAGATCGAAGGCCTGAAGCGTCATCTCCAGAGCCATGTGTCCGTTCACGAGCAGCTCCGCATGGGGCACGTTCAGGTATCCCTCCAGCTGTTTCTGGAGTTCCCTGTGCTTGGGTCCCATATTTGTCAGCTTATGGGAATCAAAGATGTCCCTGATCTCCTCCACATACTCTTCGAGAGAGGGCATGGAGGATCTGGTCACATATATGCTTTCCGTATCTTTCATGAAAAGATCTCCTCCTTGTCCCGCTCAAAGGCTTCACCCTTGCGTATCTCGTAGATCCTGTCGCAGTTCTTTATCGTGGTGAGCCTGTGGGCCACGATTATCATTGTGAGGCTGCCCTGCAGGGCGTCAATGGATTCCATCACGGATCTTTCGGTCTCATTGTCGAGGGCGGAGGTGGCTTCATCCAGTACCAGGAGCTGAGGCCTTTCGTACAGGGCCCGGGCTATGGCGATCCTCTGCTTCTGTCCTCCCGAGAGGCGGACCCCTCTTTCACCCAGCTGGGTATCCAGACCCTTCGGGAGCTCCCTAACAAAGTCTCCGAGGCTGGCTCTCTCCAGCACATCCCATATCTTGCCGTCATCCCCGTCAAAGGGCAGGCCGAAGAGTATGTTGTTTCTGATATTGTCGTCCAGCAGGAACACGGACTGGGGCACATAGCCCACAAGATGAGCCCACTGGTCCGGGACCATGTAGATGTCCACTCCGTCCACAAGGACCTTTCCCTCCTGGGGACGGTACAGTCCCAGGATCACGTCCGAGAGGGTGGTCTTTCCCGCTCCGGATTCCCCCATGAAGCCTATGGCTTCGCCTTTATTTATCTTAAGGGACAGCCGGTTCAGGACCTTCTTTTCCGTACCCGGGTATGTCCACTCTATCTCATTTATCTCGAGGCATTTGTCAAATGTCACCACGGTGCTGTCGTCGGTCCCCGCCTTATCCTGGAGAAGGGACTGGGACTCTCTGTATTTCTGGCTTTCTTTCACGTTCTGAACTGCCGCATTCAGCGAAGGGCGGCTCACTCCGATGGAGTTGATCTTCGTCACAACGGAGGAGATGCTGGGAGTGATCTTCAGTACCGCCAGGGCAAATGCGGAGAGGTTTGCCACAAACTGGGTGTTGTCTCCGCCGGTGTTGGAGGCGAGCCTTATGCAGATCACCGCCACCATGCCGGTGATCACCACTATCTCAATGATGCGGTTGGGCAGCGCCGAGAGGAAATCCACCCGCCTGTGGAGGTTCATATAGGTCTCATAGGCGCTTTCATAGCTGTCGAGGAAATATTTCTGACGCTTGGAAACGTTTATCTCCTTTATCCCGTTCACCGACTGGTAGGCCCATTTATTGATGGTCTTTGACGCTTCCCTCTGCTTCTTTCCGACGCCTCTTATGAAGCCGTGGAAGAGCCTGGAAATGGACAGGAAGCTTGCAAGACAGAGGGCCAGCACCCCCAGGGACATCATCCAGTCAGTGTAGATCAGATAGGCGGAGATGGCCAGCACCGTCAGGGTTTCCGATATCATGTCGATCAGGGAAGCAAAGAGCCCCATGGTGGCTGTGATGTCACCCCCTATTCCCTGCATTATCTCGGCGGTGTTGGACTGCAGATAGAAGGTGTAGGGCATGGAAAGGAAGTTTCTGAAGGCGGTGCAGGAGAGATCCTGGGCGAGCCCTCTCCGGAAGGATATGCTGCACCAGGAATAGAAGACCAGATACAGGTCCTTTATGAAATAGACCAGGATCACCAGGGCCGCCGACCAGAGTATTATCTGGGTGTCGGTCTGTGCCCCCACGAATCTCAATGCGTCTCCTATGTAGCGCTTGTTCAGCATTTCCTGGGGCGTCAGCATGGCCTGGACGAAGGGAACTATGGCTGATATTCCCAGGGTCTGAACGAAGGCGCCGATGACCATGCCGCAGAACAGGAAGGAATAATTCCTTTTCTGCTGGGGGGTGAGGAGGGACATGAACTTGCCCCAGATGTCCTTGAATGTCCTGATCTTGTTCATTATGTCAGCTCCCGCTCCCTTCCGTGATGCGTCTCAGGGCGCTTTCAGCGTCTCCGGTGAACACGAGTTTATTTTTTTTGTAGCCCTTAAGATCCTCCTGTCCCCTCATGGACACTGCCCATTGGGAATCAAAATTCCTGCGGAAGACATACCTGACTTCGTAACTGTCCATTATGTATCCCCAGTCGTCCCCGGGGATCCTGTCAATGAATTCCGCAAAGATATTATTATCACGGAGCTTTTCGTAGAGCGGCAGGAGAGCCTTTACTTCCTCCTCGGAATGGGCAGTCAATTCCGCTTTCGTCCCGTGCCTTGCAAACCACCCGGAATATCCTTCCTCATGCCCCGCAAGGCCGCCGTTTGCGAACTGCCGGGGATAGGTGTCGAAACCCGGACATTTGAACTCTCCGAGGAATCTTTCGGGATCAGCGGGGACTTTAAACCTGCGCCCTTCAAATTCAGCCCATTTCAGGGGGATGACGTATTCGGAAGGGATGAACCGCCCGGCCTTTTCGTACAGCCAGTTCCGGGGGACGCAATCAAGCCCGGAGCCGATGATCGAAGTGGGGGTCAGGGAAGAGTAAGGGTTATTGTTTTCCGCCTCCGTGCGGAAGGCGTTTTTTTCGCTCCTGGGGACCTGCTTTGAGCGTTCCAGGAAATCGTATACATATTGTCTGTATTCTTTGAAATCCGTCCCGTCCTTTATGTAGTCGTAGGGAAAGAAATCGATGGTGATCCTCTTTACATGGTTGTCAGCAATGGTGTACTTCGCATAATCAAAGAATTTGATCAGCACCGGTTTGCCCCGGTGCTTTTTGCAGAATTCGTCCACCTCCCCCATGTCGTCTTCATATGTGCCTCCGGAGGTGTACAGCACATTGTAATTCTTCTCGAAATACTCAATGAGCCTGTTGAAATGAGGGCGCATTATGCAGAAGTCCACATCGTCGTCCCAGGGAATGAACCGCCCGCTCCTTGCGTAACCTATGAGGCAGCCCGCATACAGAAAGGCCTCGATCCCGGCTTTCTCAAGTTCTTCTGTCACATCCCCCGCCAGATTGATGGAATCAAGCTGAAGCTTTCTCCTCCAGCCCGAAGCCGGCTTCAGGGCGCTTATATCCGACACCTTTGCCAGTTCTCTCAGGCTGTCGATGGTCTGAGCGCAGTTTTTCAGTTTTTTTATGGAAATATCGGCCCCCCTCATCCACTCAAGGAACTGCTTCTTTTCGCGGATGCTGTTTGCAAGTTCTCCCTTGAAAATACTCGTTATTCCCATGGAAAACCTCCTTGCTCATACTCAAATAGGAATGGTAGCATATAATACGCCCGTTTTCAACCGACTCTTCACTTCCTTGACCATTGCTGATATTATATTTCATAGCCGCGCTGCGGGATACGGAGGAAAGAATGATAAAGGTCATCACATACGGCAGTTTTGATATGCTTCACGAGGGGCATGTGCGCCTGCTCAAAAGGGCAAAGGCTCTGGGGGATCATCTGACGGTGGGGGTCACCACCGACGATTTCGACAGGGCCAGAGGGAAGATAAACGTAAGACAATCCCTGATGGAGAGGATAGAAGCGGTCCGGAATCTTGACCTTGCGGATGAGATCATAGCGGAGGAGTACGAAGGCCAGAAGATCGACGACATCCAGAGGCTGGACATAGACATATTCGTCATCGGTTCCGACTGGACAGGCCGTTTTGATTACCTGAGAGAATACTGTCAGGTGGTCTACCTCCCCAGGACCGAAGGGATATCCAGCACCGATCTGAGAAGCAACGACGCTCCCATAAGCCTGGGGGTGACCAGCGGGACCGCGCTCCCGGTAAAAGCTCTCGAACAGAGCCGCTATGTGAACGGTCTCAGTATAAGCGGCCTGTGCGTTCCGGATGCGGGGGCGGTAAAGGAAAAGCCGGAGGGCGTGCCCTTCATAACGGATGATTACCGTGAGCTTCTGGACAGGTCGGACGCCGTCTACATTTCTTCCGATCCCTCCAGACATTACGAAGAGATAAAGCTCGCTCTCGAGCGGGGGATGAACGTGCTGTGCCGTACCCCCATTGCCATAAGGACAAGAGACTTCGACGAACTGGAAGAACTGGCTTCTTCGAAGGGACTCGTCATAGTGGACGCCATTAAGACCGCCTATTGTCAGGCTTACACCCGGCTGCTGCTCCTTTTGAAGAGCGGGATCATAGGGGAAGTGCTCTCCGTGGACTCCACCTGTACAAGCTTAAGGGATCAGGACATTGAGGATGCCGACCCCGGGACCTGGAACAGTCTCTGCCTCTGGGGGATATTCGCCATGCTTCCCGTGTTCCAGATACTGGGAACCGATTATGTATCAAAGCGCATCATCACCCGCTTTGTGAACAGGAAGACCTTTCACGACGGTTTTACGAAGATAGATTTTCTGTATCCCGGCGCTGTCGCCTCCGTCAAATCGGGACAGAACGTGAAATCCGAAGGCGAGCTGGTGATATCCGGGACCCGCGGGTACGTCTACGTCCCCGCTCCCTGGTGGAAGACGGATTATTTTGAGGTCAGATACGAGGATCAGACGAAGAACCGCAGGTTCTTCTACCAGCTGGAAGGGGACGGCATCCGTTACGAGATGCTGGCCTTCGTCAACAGCGTCAGATCAAAGAGACACACAAAGGCTGTGGATGAAAGCGTATCGAGAGCCATCGTCAAAGTGCTCGAGGATTTTTACGCGGGAGTGGATCTGACGGAGATCTGAAGCCGCGGGTCACAGGTACTTTTCTATCTCGTCTGCCGCTCTTTCGGAGGAGTGGCCGTCGCACAAAAGACCCATGGAGTCATAGAACCTGTCGACCCTCTTTTTGTAATCCTCCTCGTCAAAGGAGAGGATCAGTTTTTCCAGTTCATCGTTTGTCCCGGCGTGAAAGAAGGGGAGTTCAGCCTTGAAACCGGGCGTGTACCGGAGATCGCTGACTATGGGATCTCCCGATCTGTCAGGGAAGATCCAGTAAAATGATCCCCTCTCTTTCTTCAGGGATCTGACGTCGTCTATATAAAGGAATACAGGGATCCCCGCACATGAGGCGTCGGTGCCGGTGGAGGATATGTCGGTTATCACCGCATCCGTCCCGGAAAGGATCTCGTTCATGTCCCTCTCCCGGCTCACGTCTATCAGACGGTCCGGTTTTGCCTCGAGGGGAAACTCTTTAAGCTGGACCGCCATCTGGGGATGGAGCCTGACCATGAGATACCATTCCCCGCCGAACCTTTTTGTGAGATCGTCCAGTAATCTGTTGAAGTCCAGGGAAAAAGGCTCGTTATATACTACCCGCTCTGTCTTTTCGCCTTTTTCACGGTAAGTGGGGCAATAGATGACTATCCTTGAATCTGCGGGTATGCCGAATCTTTCCCTGATATATCGTCTCTGCTCATCCCTGCCGGTCATGAGGATATCCATCCTTGGGGTTCCTGTTTTCAGAAAGTCCCCGTAATAGAGAAGGCCGTCCCTGAAGATCTCTCTTCCCCAATCGGAGTCGATCAGGGAGTGATCCGTCATGTCGGAATCATTGCTGCTGACCATGTGGGCGATCTTTGAATGAGCCTCTCCCCGGTGGAGTCCCAGAGCCTTTATGGCGACACTCCCGTGCCAGGTCTGAAAATATACGGTGCCTCTGCGCTTCAGGGTCCCGAGGGGCTTTCTGTAATTGTCTATCCAAATCCTTGAAGTGGACAGGTGATAAGCCCTGTTTATCAGTGTGTTTTTCACCACTGTGACATAACCCGGAAATTGGGCGGGATCAGGATCGTTCATAAGCCACACAAATTCAAGCGACGGATCCCTGCGGTGAAGCTCTTCCACGATGTATCTGGGGTTGTCGCAGAATCCGGTCCTGCCTTCAAAAGTGGTGACGGCGATCTTTTTCTTTTGAATGGGAAATACGCGCATCAAGCGATAGAGCAGAGATTCGCGGAAAGCTTTTCTCTTTCTCATGGCAATGTATTTTTTTTCTTCCGCTGAATCTGTCGTTTTCATCTCACTCATCACGTCGGGGATACCGGCCGCCGGAAAGGACTGATAATATTCCGTATCCGCCGGGAAGGGCAGATACGGTCAACCGCCGTTTCTGGTGCTGAGGAATCTTTCCATCATTCCGGCAAAGAATACCGAACGGGCTTTTTCCTCTTCCCGGAAACAATAAGGATCCTCCCCGATCCTGTGTAAAAATTCCCTTATTTCATACCGGAGGCCGTCTCCCTCAAACTCTTCGTCATAAGAAACGGTTTTCCCGGGATCCTCGAAATGCAGTTCAAAATGCCTTGTTTTCCACCAGGGGGCTTCAGCCACGATATAACCTTCCGATCCCCCTATGAGAAGCCTGCCTTCGGATTTTACTCCCAGACCGCAGGTGAGCGTTGAGAGACCCTCCGGGTAGGATACGCTTACCCGTGTAAACAGGTCCAGCCCGTTTTCCCCGCAGATGCTGTCGAAGTCCGGATGCAGAGGGCGGGTCCCGAAAAGATCGGCCATGGGGAGCATCACGTAGCTTCCGAGTTCCGTAAAGCTGCCCCCGTATTTTTCATCCGTCAATTCCCTCTTTTTCGGGTCCTCCAGCTTGGTAAAACAGGCCTCCGTGTAAAACAGTTCGCCGATGGCACCGCTTTCGGCAACCTCTTTCAGCTTTTTGTAGCCGGGACAATAGGCGGTCTTCAGACCTTCCATAAGGACGATCTGCTTTTCCTTTGCCAGATCATAAGCATCCGCAGCATCACTTTCTTTAAGGGAGAGAGGCTTCTCGCAAAGCACGTGTTTGCCTGCGTTTATGGCGCTCATTATATAGCCGTGATGAGTCTCGTGAGGGGATGCAATGTACACGGCATCCACCAGCTCCCACAGTTGACCGGCGTCGGAAAGCGGCTCTGCATCAAGCCCCAGATCTCCGATCATGCGCCCGGCGCTTCCCTCGTGGGGATTGTACACGGCTTTGATGTCCGCGCCCGGTACGTGTGAACACTCCTGAACAAATCTCTTCGCTATTCTACCTGTTCCTATTATGCCCAGATCCATATTTCCCCGCTTTCACACGTGACGCCTGAAACCTGTGTCATCACGCCCCCGTACACATTTCCCGCTTGTCCGGAATCCCGAAGTCCGGCTTTTCGATCGGGAAAGCCGAAGGACTGACCGTTAATTAAACTAACATATCGCCGTATGTATTTCAACTTTCCCTGTGCCGCGTCCCGGTGTTTCAGCTTACGGAGACGGGATATGTCACATATCTCAAAAAATAAAGGATTGTACTTTTTCTGCCTTAGGTGATATAATGTCTACCGCTTGCGTTCTGAAAAATGTTGTAACACAGGAGGGACGATATGTATTCTATTGAAGAACTTAGAACTGTGGACCCCGAGATAGCGGAGGCCATAGAGAGCGAGATCAGAAGACAGAATGACCATCTGGAGCTTATAGCTTCGGAAAACTGGACCAGCCGGGCTGTGATGGCTGCCATGGGGAGCCCTCTTACAAATAAGTACGCCGAGGGTTATCCGGGACACAGATATTACGGCGGCTGTGAGTGCGTGGATGTGGTGGAGGAACTGGCGAGAGACCGCGCCATGGATCTGTTCGACTGCACCTATGCCAATGTACAGCCCCATTCCGGTGCCCAGGCCAATATGGCTGTTTTTTCATCGGTGATGAAGCCGGGAGATACCTTCATGGGAATGTCCCTGGATCAGGGAGGACACCTGTCCCACGGATCGCCGGTGAATTTCTCCGGTATCTATTTCAACTGCGTGAGTTACGGCGTGGACGACAACGGGCTCATCGATTACGACGATGTGCTCAGGATCGCAAAGGAATGCAAACCCGCCATGATCATCGCAGGCGCCTCTGCCTACGCCCGCACCATCGATTTTAAGAAGTTCAGGGAGATAGCGGACGAAGTCGGCGCGGTCCTCATGGTGGACATGGCCCACATAGCGGGGCTGGTGGCAGCGGGGCTTCATCCCTCGCCGATGCCCTATGCGGACGTGGTCACCACCACTACCCACAAGACTCTCAGAGGACCCAGGGGAGGTCTGATCCTTTCAAGCCTTGAGAGCGCCGAAAAATTCAAATTCAATAAAGCCGTATTTCCGGGGACCCAGGGCGGCCCTCTGATGCATGTTATAGCAGCCAAGGCCGTGTGCTTTAAGGAAGCAATGCAGCCCACCTTCAAGACCTACGCCAGGAGCGTGGTGGACAACGCCCAGGCTCTGTGCAAGGGGCTTAAGGACCGCGGCATCGGCATAGTGTCCGGCGGCACCGACAATCACCTGATGCTCATGGATCTGTCTTCCTTCGGAAAGACCGGAAAGGAAGTGGAGAAGCAGCTGGATCAGGCTCATATCACCGCAAATAAGAACACGATACCCAACGATCCCCAGACTCCTTTTGTGACCAGCGGCATCAGGCTCGGAACTCCCGCCGTGACCACCCGCGGCCTCAATTGCGACGACATGGACAAGGTGGCGGAAGCCATATCTATCGTTGTGAAGAGCGGCGATACAGGGATCGAGAGCGCGAGAGGGATCGTGAGCGGTCTTACGGGGCGTTACCCCCTGACCTGAAAACTTGAGCAAAAGGGGCGCATTATGAAGCATGTATCCATACTGGGATATGGTACGGTGGGCAGCGGCGTGGCCGAAGTGCTCTCCGTGAACCGGGGCAGGATAAGGGAAGGCTCGGGCGTTGACGTCGAGGTGTCTCATATCCTTGATCTCAGGGATTTTCCCGGTGATATAAATGAAGACAAGATCGTTCACGACATAAACGATGTCCTGAACGATCCGGATACCGACATTGTGGTGGAGACCATGGGCGGCACGGGAGCTGCCTACGAGTTTACAAAGGCCGCTCTCGAGAAGGGCATATGCGTCTGCACCTCCAACAAGGCTCTTGTGGCGGCCAAAGGTCCCGAGCTTATGAAGATAGCCGAAGACCACGGAGTCAGATACCTGTTTGAAGCCTCCGTGGGGGGCGGGATACCCATCCTCAGGGTGCTCAAGACCTGTCTCACCGCGGACGAGATCAACGGGATCACCGGGATCCTGAACGGGACTACAAATTACATCCTCACTGCCATGGAAAAAGAGGGCAGGGAGTTTAACGACGTGCTCAAGGAAGCGCAGGATAAGGGCTTTGCTGAGAGAGACCCCTCCGCCGATGTGGACGGCTTCGATGCGGCGAGAAAGATCGCCATACTCGCATCCCTTGTCACCGGAAAGAACGTGGACTGGCAGAAGGTGTATACGGAAGGGATATCCGAGATACAGCCCGTGGATTTCAAGTATGCAAAGGTGCTTAAGAGGAGGATAAAGCTCCTGGGCGCATTCAGAAAGACTCCCAAAGGCGCCTACGTGGCGGTCTCACCCTTCATGATCCCCTGCGGCGATCCTCTGTCCATGGTGGACGGAGTGTTCAACGCTATCTCAGTGGATGGGAACATGCTCGGAGAATCCATGTATTACGGCCAGGGCGCGGGAATGCTGCCCACTGCCAGCGCAGTGTCCGCGGATGTGGTGGACCTGGCAGTTAAGGGCGGGGACGGAGACAGATATGAATGGAGCGGAGACGATTCGGATGTGGTGGACTTCTCTTCCACCAGAAGAAGATTTTTTGTAAGAGTCTCCGAGGAAAAGAAACAGGACGCCCTGAAGGTGTTCCGCGGGACCGAAGAGGTCGGAGCGGCCCTGACGGGTGAGTATGCGTTCATTACCACCGAGATGTCCGAAAAGAGCTTTGATGAGGCTGCTTCGGCCATCGGCGGCGTGATCGGAAGGATAAGGCTGGATATCTGATGATAAAGACGGTTAAATTCGGCGGAAGCTCTCTTGCCTGCGCCGATCAGTTCAAAAAAGCGGTTGAGATCGTAAAGAGCGAGAAGGAAAGGCTGTACGTAGTCCCTTCCGCTCCGGGAAAGAGATTTAAGGGGGACGCCAAGGTCACGGACATGCTCTACAGGTGTTACGCCCTTGCGGAGGACGGCAGGGATTTTTCCAAGGCGCTTGACAATATCCGGGCCAGATACGACGAGATAGTAAAAGGACTCGGCGTGAAGGTGGATATGGATTCCGAGTTCCAGGCCATCGACTCGAATTTCCGCTCAAAGAATGGCGGGGATTACGCCGCGTCCAGAGGCGAATACCTGAACGCGCTGATCATGGCGGCTGCCCTCGGCAGACCTTTTGTGGATGCCGCCGACATCGTGCTCTTCGACGAGCACGGGACTTTCGAATCGGAAAGGACGAATGAAACCGCCAGGGCAAAGCTCAAAGCGCTTAAGGAAGGGGCCGTGATCCCCGGATTTTACGGAAGTCTTCCCGACGGTTCGATCCACACCTTTTCAAGGGGCGGATCCGATATATCGGGCTCTATCGTTGCCAGAGCCGTCCATTCCGACGTGTACGAGAACTGGACGGATGTATCGGGATTTCTTGTGGCGGATCCCGGCATAATCGACGATCCAGTCAGGATAGACACCATCACCTACAGGGAGCTCAGGGAGCTTTCCTACATGGGAGCCGGGGTGCTCCATGAGGAGGCGGTGTTCCCCGTGAGAAGGGAAGGGATCCCGGTAAATATCAGAAATACGAACGATCCCTCAAATCCGGGGACCTGGATAGTGGAGAGCACCTGCCAGAAGTCGGAGTATATCATCACGGGCATCGCCGGGAAGAAGGGCTTCTGCGCCGTCAATGTGGACAAGGATCTCATGAACACCGAGGTCGGGTTCGGACGCAAGGTCCTTCAGGCGTTCGAGGATAACGGGATAAGCTTTGAGCATATGCCTTCCGGTATCGATACCATGACCGTTTTCGTCCATCAGAGCGAGTTCATGAGCCATGAGCAGAGGGTGGTGGCGGAGATCCACAGGCTCGCTCATCCCGACTCCATAGAGATAGAATCCGATCTGGCCCTGATAGCCGTGGTGGGGAGAGGGATGAGAGCCACAAGGGGAACTGCCGGCAGGATATTCTCCGCCCTGGCCCACGCCAGCGTGAACGTAAAGATGATAGATCAGGGTTCTTCGGAGCTCAATATCATAATCGGCGTAAAGAATGACGACTTTGAGGCCGCCATCCGCGCCATCTACGATATTTTCGTCATGACGAGGATATGAAGAGAGGTCAGGCCCTAAAGGTTCTTCTGTTCTGCCTGATCTCAGCCTTCTTTATCCTCCTTGTCTGTTCAAGGTCGTCGCCTTTGTATGTTTTCAACAACTGGGACGACGCAAACAGTTATTTCACCGTGGGGAAAGGCCTGATGAACGGCCTTTTGCCCTACAGGGATCTTTACGACCAGAAGGGGCCTTACCTTTATCTGGTCTACGGTTTGGCCTGGCTCCTGTCCCACAGGACCTTTGCCGGGGTTTTCCTTCTGGAGACGGTGTCCCTCACGGCCTTTCTTTATTATTCTTTCAGGATCATGAGACTTTATGCGGGACGGACGGCCTGCCTCGCCCTCACGCCCGTGCTGGGGGCGGTTGTATGCACGTCAGAGGCCTTTTACTGGGGCGGCTCTGCCGAAGAGATCTTCCTTCCGCTTCTTGCAATGGGGCTTTATGACTGCCTGGACTATATGAGAACTTCCGCGGATCATCCGACCTCATCAGTCAATTCCCTTCGGGGGGACTCCCGTGAACCGCTTGACATCCGCTTGACCGGAGAGGTAAACGGCTCTGTTCTGCCGCCTGCGGGCATGGTGTTCAGAAACGCCCTGGCAGCAGGGATCCTGATGCAGGTGAAATACACCTGGCTGGGGTTCTATCTGGCGTTTGCCTTTGTCTTTTCCCTGAAACTGTTGTCCATGGGTCAGGGGAAAAAGATAATACGTTACTTTTTCATATTTGTCGGCGGGATGCTTTTGTCAATGGTCCCATGGCTCCTGTTTTTCGGGGTCAGAGGGGGGCTGCATGACTGGTATAGCGTGTACGTCTACGACAACGTCTTTCTGTACAGCCATCTGTCCCAAAAAGAAGGACTGACGGATGCCCTGCACAGGCTCATAAGGCTTATGTACTGGCAGCTCAGGGACGACCCGGGGTATTATGTGCCCTTATTTATCGGGCTCTTCGGAGCCCTTATTGAAAAGGGGCAGGGAGCCATTGAAAGGCTTGCGCCCTGGTGGCTGTTCTTATTTACGTTCCTGGGGATCTTTTATGCGGGCGGGAGCCTTCCGTATTATTGCCTCACTCTTTCCGTGTTTGCGCCCGTGGGAATGGGCTATGTCGGAAAGGCCGTGGGTACCGTCACCCGTGGGAAGCTCAGGGGAAAGATCCCGATAGCTGTTTTGATACCCGCTCTGTCCGCGGTTTTATCCCTGGCAGTTTCTTTTTCCGTCACGCCCAACAGGGACTTTATGAGGGAGACCAGGGACAGCTTTTTCCTGTTCTCCTTTGCGGATACCGTAAATGAGGACCCTGACGCGACCCTCCTCAACGTGAACTGCCTGGACGCCGGTCTCTATACCCTGACCGGGATCATTCCTGACTGCAGGTATTTCCAGACCAATACACTTGGGGTACCGGTGATCGAGGAGGGACAGAAGAGATACGTGAAGGAGGGGAAGACGGAGTATATCATTGCAAGGGATGCGCTGCCCTACACCGTGCCTGAGTTTTATGAGGAGGTGGATTCGGCGGACTATCCCACAAACGGCGTGGATCATACATATATCCTTTACAGGAAACGGTGAAAGGAAATCTGTTGTAACCGGTAAAAGGGGGCGTTTGGATGTCGGCGATATCGGAACTTGAACCAAAGGATTTTTTCGGATTTTTTGAGGAACTGTCACATATCCCAAGACCCTCAGGCGAAGAAGAAAAGGTGAGCGGATGGCTCGCCGGCTTTGCCCGGGATAATGGCCTGGAGCATTATGCAGATGAACAGGGAAACGTGATCATCATAAGGGAAGCGGATCCCGGAAGGGAGGACAGCGAGCCTGTGATCCTCCAGGGCCACATGGATATGGTCTGCGAAAAGGATCCCGACTGTCCCAAGGACATGCACGTCGACGGCATTGATACGGAACTGGAGGACGATCTGGTCACTGCCCGGGGAACCACCCTCGGAGCCGACGACGGGGTCTTTATCTGCTACGCCCTGTCCTTTCTTTCGAGGAAAAAAGCCTCTTTCCCCAGACTTGAATGTGTGTTCACGGTTTCCGAAGAGACCGGGATGTACGGGGCGGAACGGGTCGATCTGTCCGTGCTGAAGGGGAGAAGGCTCATAAACCTTGACTCCGAGGAGGAGGGGGTCGTGATCACGGGATGCGCCGGAGGCGCCAACGTTGAGCTGTCCCTTCCCGTCATAAGGAATGAGGAGATATCGGAAGGGTGGACTCTGGTTGACATAACCCTGTCAGGACTCCTGGGGGGCCACTCCGGGAGCGATATAGATAAAAACCGTGAAAATGCTGTTGTTGTGATGGATGAACTCCTTAGGGAAATATCGGAGCAGGTTGACATAAGATTGATGCGCATGCAGGGCGGTGGAAAGTCCAACGCCATACCCCGGGAGTGCAGGGTAAAGGCGGCCGTAAGGAGAGAAGACGCAGACAGGCTCACGGAGTCATTGAAGGATGCGGTCTCCGGGATAAAAGAAAGATACGGGGAAAATGAAAAAGACATGGAGTTTTCATTTGCCCTGTCGGAACCGGCGGAGGGTTTTGCCTGCGACCGTGTTTCCACGGGAAAATGCCTGGAACTGATAGGGAAGCTCCCTAACGGTCTTCAGAAAATGGGGCCGGAGATCCCTGAAACCTCACTGAATCTGGGAATATGCTGTCTTGAGGAAGATACGCTCAAGCTGACCTATTCCCTGAGAAGCCAGAAACGACAGGGACTTGACGATCTTGAGGAAAAGATGCTCTCCGTAGCCGGGTCCTTCGGGGCAGCAGCGGATATCACGGAAAAGTACTCCCCCTGGGAGCCGGTGGCGTCGTCGGACCTTCAGGAACTCCTGAGGGAGACCTACAGGGAATCCACGGGGAAGGAACTCCGTTTCACGGAGATACATGCGGGGCTGGAGTGCGGCATCCTTTTGGAAAAGCTTCCGGGACTGGACGCCGTGTCCATCGGTTCGGATCTGTGGGACGTACATACCACCAGAGAGAGGATGTCCGTATCCTCGGTAAGGAGGGTGTACGGATTCCTTGAGACGTTTCTGGAGAAGTGCTGATGCCACTCAGACCCGGAGGATCGTCGGAACTCCATTAAACTGCGGAATCGGGGGACGGGGGAACTGAACAGGAGCCATATGTCGGACACGGTCAAACTCACCATACTGCATTCAAATGACATTCACGGGGATTTCAATGAAAGCCTGAGGAACGGGGTCCCTGCGGGCGGACTTGCCCGTCTGTCCGGAGCTGTCCGCCTTGTGAGACAGAAGGAGGAGAATGTGGTCTACGCCATGGCGGGGGATCTCTTCATGGGCTCCATCATTGATACCGAGTACCGTGGCTTCTCCACTATCAGGCTTGCAAACGCCCTGGAGCCGGATGTCTTTGAGATCGGAAATCATGAGCTGGATTACGGGCTGTCTCATCTTTTATTTCTCGAGAAATGCGCTGACTTTCCCGTGATCTGCGGGAACCTGTACGTCAGGGAGCTGAACCGGCGCCTCTTTGCGGCCTGGAAGGATGTGGAGAGGGACGGGGTCAGGCTTCGCTTCATAGGGCTGCTGACGGAGAGCATTGCCGGGAGGATCAGCCAGGAGGATATAATAGACAAGGCGGTGAGGGTCACGCCGCCGTTGAAAGAGCTTGAGAGGATAATGAGAGAAACGGCTCAGGATCCCGCCGATATCACCATACTGCTGTCCCATCTGGGGATAGAGGATGACCTCGCTCTGGCGGAAAAGCTGGATCCCGGCATTGGGATAGATATGATCATCGGCGGACATTCCCACACTTACATGGATGAACCGAGGATCGTGAACGGGATCCCCATCGTGCAGGCCGGCTTTGGCAGCAGGCAGGTGGGGCGGATGGACCTGGTCTGGGATAAGGGTGACAAGAAGATACTGGAGTGGGATTGGAGCCTGAACAGCATCGACCGCTATACCTGTGAGGAGGATCCTCTGGTAAGCTTCTACCTGGACCGCTTTCAGACCGAGACCGACAGGAAATACGATCAGGTTTTATTTTCCATGCCGGGAGAACTGGAACTCACCTGGTATCACCGCGAAAGCCCTCTTATGGACATGATGACTGATATCTTCAGGGAGTGCTTTTCTACCGACATATTCCTTTTATCCACCAATGTCCTGAGACTGAGGAAACTGGGGCCTGAAGTCACAAGGCGCGACCTCATGACCGCCCTTCCCTATGACAATGAGATATTTGAGATCTCCCTTTCCGGCAAAAAGCTGAAGGACATGCTGAGACATATGTACAGGAAGGAAGCGTGGGAGGGGGCAAACGTCTTCTTCATCCTGTCCGGCACCGTGAAGCTCACGGTCCGCAGGGAGGATAAGGAGATACTGTCAATGGAGTACCGTGGCGGACAGCCGGATGAGGAGAGGATGTATACTGTGGGGATCAACACCTACGCTTACAGGAACATGGAAGAGTTTCTCGGGATATCCGCCGGATCCGGCGACGGTCAGGTCTCCGTCAGGCGTCTGTGCACGAACGACAAGGAGGAGCTGGAGCTTTTCTTTAAGAACCGGGATCATTTTACTCTTAAGGATGAGGGGAGACTCACTCTGGTCTGAGAACCCGGGGCAGAGGGACCGCATTCGGCGGTCACGTGCGGGATGACTGAACCGCATGCTGCCGGCGGTCACGAAGCAGCCTGCTTGTAATAGCCCTTATTGCCGCGGTAAAACTCCCGCTTTTCGTCGTACATCCTGTTGTCTGCCTGTATCCTGCGGGAATTGTAGTCGGGATCCCCGCTGTCGGCGTAAGAATACCCTATGGACACATAGAGGCTCTTTTCCCGGATCATCGATCTGAGCTGTTCTATCCTGGCTTCAAATTCCTGACTGCTTTCATCGAATGAATACACCGCGAATTCATCGCCGCCCAGCCTGAACACGTTCTCCTGCCCGAAGACTGTCGTCAGGCAGGAGGCCACGCTCATTATCAGCTCGTCGCCCTCCTCATGTCCTTTGGTATCATTTACGGTCTTCAGTCCGTTGATATCACACATGACAAAGCCGTAAGGCTTTGAAGTGTCAAGGGTGTTGCTCTCAAACTCCCTGATGGCGCGCCTGTTCCCCACGCCCGTAAGAGAATCATGATAACTGTATTCCATCAGGCGTCTGTGGTAATCCCTTCGCGCCACAAGCTCCGAAAGGAAGAACATGAGAAGCCTGATGATCTCCGAAATCTCGTTCATGGACTCTTCGGGCGGATTGTCCACTCCGAAAAATCCTATGTACCTGCCTTCGAGGATGAGCGGCCCCGTGACCAGGGTACGGATGCCCTGGGGCTTCAGCACATTATATATGTTCTCATTTACCTTGCGGTATTTTTCGATATCGTGGATCATGACAAGCCCGTCTTTTCTGTATTCTTCATACCAGGCGTCTATCGTGCCCTCATAGGGCAGCCCCTTCAGGTTCTCTATCTCGGGCGTCACTCCTGAGGCACAATACTCGTAAGTGTTGTCGAAGGTGCCGTCCTTCATGTCCTCAAAGATATAGGCGCGTTCGGCGTGGAGTTCCTCGCAGAGATATTCAAGGACCTTATTGATCTTGTCTTCGGGCTCCATTGAATCCATGTTGTACTGGAGAAGATGATTTACGAAACGGTCCCTCTCCAGGGAGGATTTTTCTTTTGACCACCAGTCGAAGATCTGGAAGGCCATGAACAGGAAAAAGAGCACCAGACCGTACCTGAACCAGCTTCCGTGTCCTATGGAACCCTTCTTGCCCACGATATATCTCAGCATGTCGATGAAGCAGGAGGCGATGAAAATGCAGGCTCCGGCGTAGAAGTAGGACATGTAGGAGGCGATCTTCTTTTTACGGCAGAAAAGCTCGTTGTCGACCAGCATGATCAACAGCCATATCAGCTCAGTGGCGTAGGAAAAGTAAATGAGCCCCACCATGTTATGCATGTCCGCGCCGAATCTCAATCTGAAAAACAAAAGCAGTGAAAAACACAGGAAGGTGGTCAGGAATGACAGGTACAGGTATATGCGTCTCTTTTGTTTTGTCTTGGAATAAACGAAGCAGATCAGCGGGAAACCCGCCAGATGCAGGATGCCGTACACGATCTCTCTCGAAGCGTAGGTGGTCCCGGTCAGAAGCTGGGGAATGCCTGTATCGCACAGACTCCACAATCCGAAGAGCATGGCGGAGAGCCCCAATCCCCACATCGACCGCATCACCGTATTCCTGCGGGACATTCCCAGATAGAAGGCTATGATCATAATGCCGAAAATGATCATCAGCAGGGAAAGGACCAGTCCGGAGAGATTATTCCGCATGACGGAATACCGGTACAGTTCTTCCGCGCCGTACTGCATATCATTGATGCGCCCGCTGTAACCGTCGGCAAAGACCGATTCTCCGACTATGCTTATGGTCTCTCCCGCGTCCTTATTTCCCAGACCGATCATGTGGTAGGAGATGCCGTCCCCGGTGCCGGTCAGGTTTTCCACGGTATCGAAAGAGTAGATCTCTTCCCCGTCCACGGATACCTTGAAACGGAGGTTGCTGGTGGAAAAGTAAATGGAGTCGGTCTCCAGCATATATTCCGGAAGGGTCTTCGACACCGTAAGGCGGCCGCCGAAATCCCCGGCGCTGACCTTGCTGATATCCACAACTTCACCGGTTTCCAGGGTCCAGCCGGACGTGTAATCCCGCTCGGAAGCCTCCCTGCCGGAGTGCAGGAATTCCATCAGGTCGGTGCGGAAAATGATCTGGCATAAAAACAGGACAAGTACGACATAGTAGATGACCAGACAGGCTTTTACCGGTTTGGATCGTTCGGATCTCATATTCTCAAATTCCCCCGCAGGGCAATACTAATCTCAAAAGACACATACAGTCAGTCTATCACAGATCGCGGAGGAATACAATTTGTATTTTGCGCCCGAGCGGGCTTGAATCCCGGAAAATAAAAGAGCCCGTGAATACGGGCTTGTACAGAGCGACAGACGGGATTCGAACCCGCGGTCTCCACCTTGGCAAGGTGGCGCTTTACCAGCTAAGCTACTATCGCATTTACGAGGCCTTCTTCCGAGGCCGACCATGAAATAATACTATACCTGTTGAGCGTTGTCAATAGTGTTTTTAGGAGGGCGGGGGCAGGACCGGGTCACCACATCCTCCCCATGATGCTCTCGCCGTTCGTTTTAAGCCATTTTTCGCAGGCCCGGTAATCCGGGATCACGGCTTCCACCTCCGCCCAGAAACGTTTGGAATGGTTCATCTCTTTTCTGTGACAGAGTTCGTGGACCACGAGGTAGTCCCGGATGGTCTCGGGCATCAGCATCATCAGGCAGTTGAAGTTCAGATTTCCCAGGGTGGAGCAGCTTGCCCAGCGGCTTTTCTGGTTCCTGATGGTTATCCGTCCGTAGGTGATCCCCATGACTGCGGCCCATTTTTTCACTCTTTCGGGAATGTCTCTCACGGCGGCTGCCGCCAGCTCTCTTATTTCCTCCGGAGAGAGGCGGCCCTTTTCGGGATCCGGTTTTGGGTTCCTGTTCTCCATATCCCGGCATTATACAGCCCTTTTTTCGTAAATTCAAACAGGAGAAAATGCTTGACATTATTATGTGACGCACAATATAATATCACAAAATATAAATTAATGCCGGGAGGTATGACGATGAAAGATTATTTCGAACTGGTGATGGAAAGAAAAAGTGTCCGAACCTATGACGGGACGCCCTTGAGTGAGGAGCACAGAATGGATATCGGGGAATATATCAAAGATATCCCCAACCCCTTTGATATCCCCGTGGGATTCGTGCTGCTTGACGCAAAAGAGCACCGCCTCTCGAGCCCGGTACTGTCCGGAGAGGAGCTTTACGTTGCCGGTAAGGTGGAAAAAAAGCCTTATGCGGATGTGGCCTTCGGTTATTCCTTTGAAAAGCTCGTGCTCCACGCCATGTCCCTCGGGATCGGCACGGTCTGGATAGGAGGCACCATGAAGCGGGAAGTCTTTGAAAAGGCCGCAGGGCTGAAGGAGAACGAAATGATGCCGTGCGTAAGCCCTCTCGGATACCCCGCAAAGAAGAGATCCGTCAGGGAGTCCCTGATGCGTAAAGGCGTAGGAGCCGATTCGCGGTTCCCTTCCGAAAAACTGTTCTTTGACGGGACCTGGGAAAAGCCTCTTGTGCCGGATGAACTCATGTCCGAAGTACTTGAATCGGTGAGATGGGCTCCTTCTGCCGTAAATAAGCAGCCCTGGAGGATCATTCTCAAGGAGGGCGTATATCATTTCTATGAAAAGAAGGACAAGGGTTATGTCAGCGATGCAACGGGAGACCTTCAGAAGATAGACCTGGGTATAGCCATATGCCACTTCGTTATGGGGCTTGAAGCAAAGGGAAAGCAGGCTGAGGTCTTTGTAAATGCTCCCGGTCCGGATGTCCCCGCCGGTACGGAGTATATTGCAAGCGTCAGGATCACCGGCTGACCGGACTGATTGACTGTTGCCACCGGATGCGGTATAATGAACGCATGTTCGATGGCAGAAAGAAAACCTATATCTGCATAGATCTTAAGTCCTTTTACGCATCCGTTGAGTGCGCCGACAGGGGGCTTGATCCCCTGAAGACGAATCTGGTGGTGGCGGATGCGTCCAGGACGGAGAAGACCATCTGCCTTGCCGTGTCCCCTTCCCTGAAGGCATACGGCATATCCGGCAGGGCGAGGCTCTTTGAGGTGGTGCAGAGAGTCCGGGAGGTCAACGCGGAAAGACTCGAAAAGGCTCCGGGAAGGAGATTCTCCGGAGAGTCCAGCGACGCAGCGGAGCTTCAGTCCGATCCCGGGCTCAGGCTCTCCTATATCACCGCGCCCCCGCAGATGGCGCGTTATGTGAGCGTCAGCACTGATATCTACAAAGTTTATCTGAAATATATCGCCCCCGAAGATATCCTGGTCTATTCCATAGACGAGGTTTTTATGGACGCCTCGGCGTATCTCGGCACCTACGGACTGACTCCCCATGAACTGGCTATGAAGATGATCCATGACGTCCTGAACCTGACGGGGATAACAGCCACGGTGGGGATCGGCACGAATATGTATCTTGCAAAGATAGCCATGGATATAGTGGCAAAACACATGGAAGCTGACAGGGACGGCGTGAGGATAGCGGAACTCGATGAGCCGGCTTACAGGAGACTTCTTTGGGGGCACCGCCCGATCACTGATTTCTGGAGGATCGGAAGAGGGTACGCAAAGAGACTTGAAGACCGGGGAATGTACACCATGGGGGACGTGGCCAGATGCTCCATCGGCCGTCCCGACGAGTATTACAATGAAGAACTCCTGTACAGACTTTTCGGAGTAAACGCGGAACTCCTGATAGACCATGCCTGGGGATGGGAACCCTGCACCATGGCTGATGCAAAGAACTATATTCCGGATAACAACAGCCTCAGCCAGGGCCAGGTCCTCATGGAGCCATACAGCCGCGAGAAGGCGAGGCTCATAGTCCGTGAGATGGCGGATGAGCTTGTGATGGACATGATGGAAAAGAAACTGGTGACGGACAGGGTCAGCCTGATGACAGGCTACGATGTGTCAAATCTGCAGGATCCGGATATCAGAAAGCAGTATAAAGGGCCTGTGGTGCCGGACTGGTACGGAAGACCCCATCCGAAGCACACCGGCGGCAGCAGGAAGCTGGCTGAGCACACCTCTTCCGCAAGGTTGATATCCGACGCTCTCCTTGCTATATTTGATGAGACCACCTCGCCATTTCTCCTGATCAGAAGACTTAACATCGCGGCAGACCACGTGATACCGGAAAAGGAGTCCAAAGAGGAAGAAAAGTACGTCCAGCTGGATCTGTTCACGGATTACGAGGCTCTGAGGAGGGAAGAGGAGGAAAAGAAAAAGGCTCTCGACAGGGAACGGAGGATACAGGAAGCCGTGCTGGGGCTGAAGTCCAGATTCGGCAAGAACGCGGTCCTTAAGGGCAGCGATCTTGAGGAGGGCGCCACCGCCATACAGCGGCATGACCAGATCGGAGGACATAAGAAATGAACAGACAGATGCTGAAGGCTCTTTCATTTGCCATGATATGTTTTACATCCGCAGCCCAGTTGGTCTCCTGCGGAAAAGCGGGAGGCGGAGCAGCTTCCGCCCCATTTTTTGAAGATATAGGGACCGGCGGCGGTAAGGGGGAGAGTTCTCCTGCCCGCGGCGCCGGCGCTGATACGGGAGCTGAAGCCGTGATCCGCGAATCCCGGATACCGGAGTATGAGTGGCAGAAGGAAGTTGATTTCCCCGATCAGGCCGGGTATACCGACGATACCCTTGTAATGAATTCCGAAGTCCCTTTTATCTCTTTCACGGGCCAGGGATCGCTGTACTTTTCCGTACCGGAGGGAACGGAAAGCTTCGATCTGTACGTGAACAGCGTAAAGGTGGATAATTCCTCAATGACCGGAGGCAAAAGCTACGAGGTGGACCCGGGCGGGGCGGTGGTCAACGGCAGAAATGTGCTTCAGGTGTCCGATATAAGGCCCGCCGGCGCACAGATCCACGTATGTATCCCCTACCCGAAGGTGATGGATCCCGGGAGTCCGGACGGCGTGATAAATGAAAAAGCCGTCTCCCTTATAAACGACATCATAAGGTCCGATATAGAATACGGTTTTTCCGGCGCCCAGCTTGCGGTGGTAAAGGACGGCAGCCTGGTATATGAAAACGCCTGGGGCCTGCTGAATTCCTACAAGCCGGACGGCACAAGGATACAGGACGGGGACCCTGTGACCACGGACACCCTCTTCGATATTGCATCCAATACAAAAATGTACTCCGTAGCCTATGCGGTCCAGTATCTTGTGACCCGTGAGGAACTCACCATGGATACCAGGATATCGGATATCCTCGGGCAGTCCTTCTATGAGGATACGGTTTTCATAAAGTATGAAGGATACGATAATCCGGATCTGTCCGTGAATAAAGAATGGAAAAAGGAACTCACCGTCAGGAACGTGATGATGCATCAGGCGGGTTTTCCTTCATCTCCCGGTTATCACAGGGAGAAATACGACCAGGAAAAGGCCGAATGGAATACGGATGTGGAAAACATCCTTTATTCGGGCTCGGACGGCAGTGAGGAGACCAGGAAGAAAACACTCTCTACGATATTTAAAACCCCTCTTATGTACGAGCCCGGCAGCAAAACACTGTATTCCGATGTGGACTATATGCTCCTGTGCTTCTGCATCGAAAAGATCACGGGTCAGAGCCTCGACAGTTTTTTGAAGGAGAAGTTCTGGCAGCCCATGGGCCTGTCCCATATCTGCTTCAATCCCCTTGAAAACGGGTTTTCCGCGAAGGACTGCGCCGCAACGGAGCTTTGCGGGAATACCAGGGACGGGGTCGTGGATTTCAAAGGGATCCGGAAGGATACGATCCAGGGGGAAGTGCATGACGAAGCGGCATGGTACGTAATGGGAGGAGTCTCCGGCCACGCCGGGATGTTCGCAAACGCTTCCGATCTGGCAAAGCTTTCTTCCCTCATGCTTACGGGAGGATACGGAGATAAAATGTATTTTTCCCGGAATGTGATAGACGCTTTTTCGGCGCCCCAGTCGGATATCTCCGCAAACTGGGGAGTGGGCTGGTACCGCAAGGGAGATGAAAAGCGGGCCTATTATTTCGGGGGAGATTCCTCCTTCGACACCCTCGGGCACCAGGGCTGGACCGGCACACTGACCATGATCGATCCCGAGGAAAACCTTGTCATAGTATATCTGACAAATAAGAGAAACACTCCCCTTACCGATAAGGAGACAGACACCGGTAAATTCGACGGAAATTACTATACCGCTGCCACCCTTGGCTTTGTCCCGCCCCTCATCTGCCTTGGGATGAAAGATCCTTACGGGGACGTGGATCAGCAGCTGTACAGCCTGTTGACCGATATGGTGGAAGGCAAGTTCAGGCTTATAGAAAAGGAAAAGGAAAAAGGCTCCGGGCGTAAGGTGGACAGCGGTCATCCGATAGTAAAAGCCGGATATTCCCTCATGGAGGTGTATCTGGAATGGTCCTCCCGGCTCGGATACACCCTCTCGGATGAAAGGGTGCAGGAGATCATGGGGCTTATGGACAGTGAGAGAGATGCTGAGGAGATCGCCCTTCTTAAAGAAAAATTCGGATGAGATCCGGGACTCTGTGATGAAAAAAGAAGGCGCAGACTTAAGTCTGCGCCTTCTGTCACCTGCCGCAGGGCAGTGGATCGTTCCCGACCGTTACCCTTTCCTGAAGGGGTTTATTTCCCTCAGTCAATGGAGATCTGGCTCTTGGGGGGCTCTTCCTTCGTCCCCACCTTGGGGATAGCGACCTTCAGGACTCCGTCCTTGAAGGAGGCTTTGATGTCTTCCTGCCTCATGTCGTCTCCCACATAGAAGCTTCTCTGATAGTTCCCGCTGTAACGCTCGCGGCGGATGTAGCTCCCCTTCTTGTCCTCGTTTTCCTCCTGATGCGACGCCTTGATGGTAAGATAGCCCTTGTCGAGCTCCGCGGTCACATCCTCCTTTTTGAAGCCTGGAAGATCCATCTCCAGCTCGTATCCGTCATCGGTGGATCTGATGTCGGTGCTCATGGCGCTGATGGTGGAAGCTCCCTTTCTCACCGGATAGTACGCATCGTTGAAGAAATCATCAAAAATGTTCTCAAGTGAAGTGTTCGTAAAAATACTGGGTGTCAACATAGTTCTCATCTCCTTTACCTCTTATCTTTCGTCCGCCCGAAAGCGGATCATACACTGTTTACAGGTTACTGTCCGTCGCTTCCGGGAAGAGCCTCGAACCGTCTCCCGTGCCTCTCTTTCCTGAAGCTGATTATGTTATACCATAACTTGTTAGCACTGTCAAGAGGTGAGTGCTAATTTTCTTTTGTGTGGGATACTTCCCTGTATTTCGGCGTTTTACGGCATGTCCGGTCCGGTGTCCCTGCAGGTTGACAGTATTTGAGGGGTGGGGTAAATTAGATACATATATTCATTTACCCTGTGACAGAGAGAGGTGTCCGTATATGGCCGCACCAAAAACCGAGTTTACTGAATTCATAGACAGCGAAGTTAAGAAGTATGAGGGCGTCCTTGTACCGGTCAAAGCAGGTTTTCTTGAGAGAACGCTGGTCAAATGGGTCCCCATACGCAAATTACACCCGAATCCGGATGACGAATTCTGCTTTCCTTCCATCGGTCCGAACTACGGTATCATTTCCAATTACGAGAAGACCTTCCGTGCCGGGCATTCCATGAGGCCAAACGGCGATGAGGAGCCGCTGATGGTGGAAAAAGTCCATCCCGACGGGTATATGATCCTGAACGGCCATCACAGATGGGCTGCCGCCCTGCGGGTCGGCATCAAGTGGGCTCCCGTATCCATCATCAACCTGACACAGGAAACGGATATCGAGAATATGCTCAGAAATTCCGAGCATGACAAACGTGTCACAATAGATCTGGATGAGGCGGTCTTCTGCAATGCCGCGGAGACCGACGCCGAAAAACCGCTTCACTTCCCCTTCAACAGGATCTACAAGGAGAGGATACGGCTCGGGGTGCCATCCCTGCTCCATTATCTTGGAGGACAGGGATATGACATATGGGTGTATACTTCGGGTCTTTATTCCCTCGAGTACATCCGCGCCTACTTCAAGAGATATTCGGTGAAGCTGGACGGCATCATCACCGGAACCGCCGTCAAGACGAAGAGGAATGCGGAGAGAAAGAAAAAGTCCGAGCAGTTATTTGCGGCGAAGTATAAGGAGACCATCCATATAGATAATGAAACCCTTGTGAGAGTCCTTCCCGAAACGGGGGCGTATGAGGAGTTCACTCTCGGCAGCGCTCCTGCCGACAGACTCAGGGACGTGGCCGACATAATTAAAGGCATAAAGGAAAATGAAAAGATATAGCGGGAAAATGAGGGTCTCTTTCGACCTTGACGAGGTTCTTTTCGTGTCGCCGGAGACCCATAAGACGGAGAAGCCGCTTATATTTCCGCTTAATCTGATCTTCAGGGAGAGGCTCAGGCTCGGGACGCCCGATGTGGTACACTCTCTCCAGAAGATGGGCTACGAAGTGTGGGTCTACACTTCATCCTTCCGGTCCGAACGGTACATAAGACTTCTGTTCCTGCTTTACCGTGTCATATTTGACGGGGTGGTGAACGGGAACAGACATATGAAAGAGGTGCAGAGGGGCGCAAGGGAGATGCTGCCCCAGAAAATGCCCAGTCATTACCGCATTTCGCTTCATATCGATGATGAAGCCATCATTTGCACCCTGGGCAGGCAGTACGGGTACAACGTTTATCAGCTGGATGCGCAGGATGACGATTGGAAGGAGAAGATCATAGCCCAGGCTGAGGTGATCAGAAAGAGAGAATTCAGTCCCGATGCAGCGGAGGTTCCGGCGGAATGAAGGTCTGTCTCTTAAATGATTCCTTCCCTCCCATGCTGGACGGGGTGGCAAACACTGTTCAGAATTACGCTTCCGTAATGAAGACCGATGAGCTCGCGGATGCCGTTGTTGTGACCCCCGCGTATCCCGACGCCGATTACAGCATATATCCCTATAAGATATACCCCTATACCAGCTTTAACATTTCCGAACTGATCTATGGCTACAGGGCGGGAAATCCTCTGGCGCGCCGCGCCCTGGTGGATATCAGGAGATTTTCCCCGGACATAATACATACGCATTGTCCTTTTGCCTCGACTCTCATGGCGAGGCTTGCAAGGGTTGAGACCCGGGCTCCCATCGTGTTCACCTATCACACGAAATTCGAATACGATATCTGCAAGACCCTCAAAAAGAAGTTCCTGAGAAGGGAAGCCGTGAACCTGGTGATCAATAATATCTCCGCCTGCGATGAGGTTTGGACCGTGAGCCGGGGAGCGGGAGAAGACCTGAAGGCCATTGGCTTCAAGGGCGAATACAGGGTCATGCAGAACGGGGTGGATTTTGAAAAGGGCAGGGTTTCCGACGAACTGGTGAGAGAGGTCACGGGTGGATTGGATCTGCCCGGAGATGTGCCGGTGTTCCTCTTTGTGGGCCGGCTGATAGATTATAAAGGCCTTCCTCTGATAGCGGAGGCGCTTAAAATGCTGTCTGCGGAAGGGATCGATTACCGGATGGTATTCGTGGGAGGCGGACTTGACAGAAAGGGTCTGGAAGAGAGGATCAGAGAGTCCGGGATCAGCGTTTTAAGTTTTTCCGACGAAGACGGCTGGAGCTCCTCCGAAGGAGCCGGGGATATGACCGGGAAAGTGATCTTCACGGGGCCCATACGGGAAAGGGATGTGCTCAGGGCCTGGAACACTAGGGCCGACCTGTTCATTTTCCCTTCAACCTACGACACCAACGGGATAGTGGTCAGGGAGGCCGCCGCCTGCGGAACGGCAAGCGTAATGATAAAAGGGTCCTGTGCGGCGGAGGGAGTCACCGACCGCAGGAATGCGTACCTTATTGACGAGGATGCGGCGTCCCTTTACGAGCTTCTGAAGGCCGTTGCCCCGGATCTGAACGGGATGCGGATCACGGGAGAGAACGCCATGGAAGAGATCTATCTTTCATGGGACGAAGCGGTCCGGAATGCGGTGAACAGATATGGCGAGCTCCTTGAGGAGAGAAGGACTTCTAAAAGCCGCTTAGCCTCTTCCATGGAGACCGTGGGAGATGTGCTTTCGGAAATGAAGGCGGGACTGGTCTCGGAAACGCGCAGGCTTTTTTCAATACCGAGAACGATCTACGCGGGCATGCTTTCCAATTCCGGCGAGGAGACCGATGAGCTGGAAGACGGAGGGTCCGGAATGAAGGATCTGATAAACGATCTGAGCGATGAAGAATGACCGGAGCGGCCGGAACGATAAATGAACGGGCGACAGAGAATGGCCCCGGCTAAGGGTGATGACGGAATGATGAACGGCATGGGAACGGAAACGGAGAAAATGACGGAAACAGAAGAAAATGTGATGATACATATAGACCATCTGGGGAAGGTCTTTGAGACTGCCGACAACAGGGTGGAAGCTCTTGACGATGTGACCCTTGACATTATGAAGGGGGATATCTTCGGCATCATCGGCATGAGCGGAGCGGGAAAATCCACCCTTGTAAGGTGTCTTAATTTCCTTGAAAAGCCTTCCGCCGGAGACGTGATAGTGGAGGGCAGGAGCCTTAAGAGCATGACCCCCGCCGAGCTCAGAAAGCAGAGGACCAGGATGTCCATGATCTTTCAGAGCTTCAATCTCCTGCAGCAGAGAACTGTTCTGGACAATGTGTGCTTCCCCCTTGAGATCAATAAGGTTCCCCGGAAAAAGGCCAGGGAAAAGGCCATGGAACTGCTGGGGGAGGTGGGACTTTCGGATAAAGCCGGGAATTATCCGTCCCAGCTTTCCGGAGGCCAGCAGCAGAGGGTGGCCATCGCAAGGGCGCTTGCCAGCGATCCCGTGATCCTGCTGTGCGACGAGGCTACCAGCGCTCTTGACCCCAGGACCACCGGGGAGATACTGGATCTGTTGAAGAAGATAAACGAGACCCACCACATCACCATAGTGATAATAACCCACGCCATGTCCGTGGTGACGGAGATCTGCAACCGGGTAGCCATAATCGATTCCGGGAAGGTCGCCGAGACCGGCGAAGTGCTGGAGGTCTTCAATAACCCCAGGACTGAAGCCGCGATCAGGCTTGTGATGTCCTCCGGAGACCGGGAGGTTTCCCGGATCAGCGGAGAGCATCTGATCCGGGCTGTATTCTCCGAGAATTCCTCCTACGAGCCGGTGATAGCGAATATGGTACTGAGATTCGGCCAGCCGGTGAACATAATGAGGGCGGATACCAGGGACATAGGAGGTACCGCAAAGGGGGAGATGGTGCTCCAGCTGCCCGGGGACGAAGGGGTCAGGGAACAGATGAAGGCCTATCTTATCGAACGGGGACTGGCTGTCAACGAGCTTTCATCCATGAAGGAACTTGAGGAGAGATATGATGGCTGATTTTTTTGAGGAATACGGGACGCTTCTTGCGGAAAATACGGGAATAACGCTCTATATGGTCTTTGCCTCCACCCTGATAGCCTACGTGATCGGGATACCCATGGGCATCGGGCTGGTGGTGACCGCGAAGGACGGACTTCATCCTAACCGGATAGTGTACCGCATACTGGATGTGACAGTGAATATCATCAGGAGCATCCCTTTTCTCATACTGCTGATATTGATAATGCCGCTCACAAAGGTTATAGTAGGAAAGACTTATGGACCCAGCGCTACGGTGGTGCCCCTTGTCATGTCGGCCGCGCCTTTCATCGCGAGGATGGTGGAGTCGTCACTCCTTGAGGTGGATCACGGCGTTATAGAGGCGGCCCAGAGTATGGGAGCCAATGACCGCGTCATCGTGTTCAAGGTGATGATGAAGGAGGCAAGGACGTCCCTGATCACCGGTGCTACGATAGCTCTGGCTACGATCCTCGGATATTCCGCCATGGCGGGCACAGTCGGAGGAGGCGGCCTGGGAAACGTGGCCATACAGTACGGATATTACAGATATCAGACTCCCGTGATGATAGCCACGGTGGTCCTTCTTGTGGCCATGGTGCAGATAATGCAGGCAGCGGGGATGAAACTGGGAAAGGCTCTGGATCACAGAACATCCGGATGAGGATCATAAACGCGCGTATTCGTGCGTTTACGATATATGGGGGCCCGGGCGAAAGGGGTATCGTTCCGGAAAATGAAACGGTCTTCCGTTTCATGCCACTAAAGTTTCCGCCAAACAGGGAGATAAAGGCGGAGTATTCCGTTTTGAAGGGGCCGGTCCCCTAAGAAACGAAGAGAACCAGGGAGGATAGTATTATGAAAAAGAAGATCACGGCTATGTTCATGGCGTCGGTATTTGCTCTGACGGCCCTTGCCGGATGCGGTTCATCGGCCGGTACATCTGCCCCCGCGGCAAACGCGCCTGCCGCATCTGATAAGGGAGGGGTTCAGACCATCACTGTAGCCGCAACTGCAGCTCCCCATGCAGAGATACTGGAATCGGATATCGTAAAAAACGCGCTTGCAGCCGAGGGGTACGAGGTAAAGGTCACGGTGTTTGACGATTATGTGCAGCCCAATAATGTGGTAGAATCGGGGGAGATAGACGCGAATTACTTCCAGCACATAACTTATCTGAAGGATTTCAACGAGCAGAACAAGACAAGCCTTGTGTCCGCGGGAGGGATCCATTATGAGCCTTTCGGCATTTACGGAGGCAAAAAGAAGAGTCTCGATGAACTCGCGGACGGAGATTCCATCGCCGTACCCAACGATACGACGAACGAAGCTAGAGCGCTTCTCCTGCTTGAGGCAAACGGCCTTATTTCCCTTAAAGAGGGGGTCGGCCTTCAGGCCACGGTGAACAGCATCACTGAAAACCCTCACAATCTTGAGATCGTGGAGGTTGAAGCTGCTCAGGTGCCTCATCAGCTTGAGAGCGTGGATTATGCTATAATGAACGGGAATTATGCAATGGAGGCCGGATTTACGGTCGCCACCGACGCTCTCGCATATGAGGCGCAGGATTCTGACGCCGCCACAAATTATGTGAACGTCATTGCGGTAAAGCAGGGAAATGAAAACGAACCCGGCATCAAAGCCCTTGTAAAAGTCCTCAAATCCGATGAGGTAAAGAAGTGGATAGAGAGCAAGTATTCGGGCTCGGTGGTGCCTTATGAGGGCGAGTGACAGATGAAGCCGAAGGCTTCTTACAGCATTTTGGGAAGGATTTTGGATCGGTGTTCCCGGGATGTCTTCACGGCGCCCGGGGCTCCCGCCGATCGTTGGCAGCGGAACGCCGTCGATTGTCAGGTTTGAAACGGTTTGATCTGAACGCTGTCGATTGTCAGATTTGAAACGGTTTTACAAGAAAGACATCATTTGTCAGTCCCGGATAACTCCATACATAGCGGAATAGTGCAGTCATCGGCAGGGGATGAGATCCCTGTCCGGTCATCCATGAGAAATGATCCCTGCGGATCACGACGAAAGGAGTTCTCTTATGGTAAAAACAGTCATAGGCACCAGTCGGAAAGCAGATGCGCTTCAAGCTGTCCAGGAGGCGACATCCCGCTTCGGGAAACCGATCCTGCTCATTTTTACGGTTGAATTCAAATATTTTGAAGATACTGTAAAATACCTGAATGAGAGATTCCCGGGTGTGCCCAGTATAGGAACCAGCGGCGAGACCTTCGCCAACGGAGTCGACCACAACAAACATCTGGTCATCACAAGCTTTGAGGGAGGAGTCGAAGCGGTGACGGGAGTGGTGGAGGATATCTCCAGAGCTCCCCTGAAGTCAGTCAGAGCGCTTCAGGAAAACGTCAGGAAGATAGGCGCCGGCTCCGACAATACCGTGCTGATAGAGTTCACCACCGGATATGAGGAGCAGGTCATTACCACGATACAGTCGGTGCTGGAGGGGACCCGTATAGGTCTCATCGGCGGCACTACCTTCAATTTCGAGGATTCAGCCGAATCCGAGGTGGCTGTGGACGGGAAGATCTATAAGGACGCCTGCGCCTATGTCCTGATAAAGAATACCGCAGGGAAGATCAGAACCTATCGCGAAAACATTTACGAAAAGGGCGATCATTCCACGCACATCGCCACTAAGGTGAACCGTGAGAAGAGAGAGCTCATAGAACTGGACGGCCGCCCTGCGGCGGATGTCTATTGCGCCTCCACGAGGGTCAGCAGGGCTCAGGTCACAGCCACCACATTCGACCATCCCTTCGGCCGCTGTGTGGCGGATGAGATATTTATTACCTCGATAAGATCCTGTGAGAACAACGGCACTCTCGGACTTTTTAAACAGGTGAACGAGAACGACGCCGTTACGATCATGAATATTTCCGACGACGTGATAGCCACAAACGGCGGAACCCGTGAGAAGATCAAAAATGAGGTGGGACACGCTTCCTACATGTTCAGCGTTGACTGCGCCTTCAGGTATCTCCTTATGACGGACAGGAAGTTGTTTGCGGATTATATCGGAGGAATGAAACAGGTTGCGGACAATCATATGGGATATGTCGCCGGCGGCGAACAGTTCAGGAACCAGCACACGAACCAGACCATGGTGTGCGCTGTTTTTGAGTGAGAGGCTCCGGGCTCCTTCAGCCGCAGGAAACCCCTGTACCGTACAGATGCGACGTTATTTTCCGCTTCATAAGGAGGTAGAGTATGTTTGAATTCTTAAAAGGAAAGAAACAGGAAGTCCCCGCAGTTCAGGACAAGCCTGACAGGTCCGCTGCCATAAGGGAGGGAGTGTATCCCATCCAGTATGCCGGAGAATATCTTCTGAAGAAAAAAGCCGAACTCCAGAAGGAGGAGGCTGTGACCATCGACAACCTTACGTCCATAAAGGATTCGTTTGAAGTGGTGGCAAACCAGAATGAGGAATTTACCGAATCCCTCAGCGGACTGGAGAGTGAATTCTCCTCCGTAAAAGAGGTGATAAACGCCATGGGCGAGTCCTTTGAAAAGATCGAACAGAGCGTAAATGAGAGCAGAACACAGATGGCTGCGGTAAAGGACAGTTCCTCGGAGCTCATCAACAGTTTCGACCAGATCAGAAGCGTCTTCGAGGAATTCAACAAGGGGTTCACCGCCATCCGCGAGGATATGCAGGGCATAGTGGTGATAGCAAACCAGACGAACCTTCTGGCTCTGAACGCCGCCATAGAGGCCGCGAGAGCGGGAGACGCCGGAAGGGGCTTCGCCGTCGTGGCTGATGAGGTCAATTCCCTTTCATTCGGGATAAAGCAGCTGGTGGATTCCGTAAATAAAAGCATGGCGTCCCTCGACGCCAGCGCGGGAAGCCTGCTGGCGGCCATAGACATGACCAGCGAGAGCCTCGAGCATTCCAATGAGATGATGAATACTGCTGAGGAATCCATCGGCAACATCAGTACCGTTGCAAGGGAGATCTCCGAAGAAAACGTGAAGGTTGTGGACCGGTTCGAGGAATGTGAGGATTCACTTGACAAAGTGACGCAGAAACTGAAGAGCGCAGGGGAATCCTACGAAAAACTCGGCAGGAGTCTCGAGGAGACCAGAAACGATGTAACGAGAAAGGGATTTCTGTTTGAGGACATGCAGAATGTTCTGGAACAGATAGGGCCTATGGTCGAGGATATAAAGAAGGAGGCTTGATAAATGAAGACATGTTCAAACTGTGGCGCTGTGATCGAAGATAATGCGCTGTTCTGCACTGTGTGCGGGAAACCTGTCGGCGTTGTTGACTCCGGGCAGGAACCTGAGAAAAGCGCGCCGGAAGCGGCCGTAGTTTCTGAAGGAAAGGCGGCGGATGCGGAAACTGCAGAGTCTAAGGATATCGAGGCGGCGGCCGTTGAGGCGGCTTCCGCGGATACGGCTACACAGCAGAATGTTACGGAAACCGCAGCGGAGACCGGATCGCAGCCTCTTCCTCAAAACGATTTTCAGCAGCCGGGTGCAGACCCGGGAGCGCAGGGTTTCGATCAGTCCGGCGCAGTACAGGGTCAGAACGGGTATCAGCAGCCGGGACCGGCTCAGGGTCAATACGGGTATCAGCAGCAGGGGCCGGCTCAGGGTCAGTACGGATACCAGCAGCCGGGCGCAGCCCAGTACGGGTATCAGCAGCAGATGAACCAGCAGTACGGCTATATACAGCAGCCCCGGAAACAGTATCCCTCGTATAAGCCCGAGTACCAGACGGATAAATTCCTGAGTCTCCTGTGCTATACGGGTTTTATCGGAGTGCTCCTTGCGTATTTCGGCGGGGACTGGGAAGGGAAGAGGTCCGATTATCTCAAGTTCCATGCGAATCAGGGCCTTGTGTTCAATCTTTTGGCGCTGCCGTCCCTGATCCCGTTTATCGGCCCTCTTTGGGGTATATT
>JAEEGL012919968.1_pt1 | contig 49636 bp, 36 predicted proteins | sample 9134231 | NCBI WGS metagenome assembly JAEEGL01 (sample SAMN16246548, study PRJNA631951) | gut metagenome | biome: gut microbiome; feature: rumen; material: fiber-attached | host: Bos | place: Iran: Karaj | collected 2018-10 | reverse complement strand
CCCGCATTCCCGGTCCATGACAAGGACGCCGTCGCGGCGATGAAGCACCGCCTCCGGGAAGTGGACGCCGCCTACCTGCGCACGTGGCTCTCGCGCAGGGCCGGCATCAAGGCGCGGGTCCGTTCGCTCATCCTCTCGGAACTGCGCACGGTGGAGGTGCAGGGCAGCGACCTCGTGACGGAAAACGTGATCGTCCAGTATGTGGTCAAGACCCTGGAGCGCGACCTGGAGCGCCTCGAGCGTTCCGGCATGCCCTCCTTCCGGATCCTCGGCCTGGAGCGGTGCTTCACGATGGAGATGGACGGGTTCCGGTTCATCGGTTTCGTGGACCGGATGGACAGTTTCCAGCCCGGCGAGGTGCGTGTCGTGGACTACAAGACCGGCAAGGTGACGGACGACGACATCAACATCACCCCGGACACGGCCGCCGGCGTCGCCGAGAAGCTCTTCGGCACGGACAACCAGAACCGTCCCAAGATCGCCTTCCAGGTTTTCCTGTACGACAAGATGGCCGCCGGCGACCCGGCCGTGAAAGACGCCCGGCTGGTCAACACCATCTACCATCCGTCCCGGCTCTTCGTCAAGCCGGTGGAGGACGTGCCGGCCGACCCCACCTTCATCTCGCTGGTGGAGGAGCGGCTGCACGGCCTGCTCGCTGAACTGGAGAATCCGCAGGTGGGCTTCCGGCGCACGGACGACGAAAAGACCTGCAGCATGTGTGCCTTCAAAAAGATTTGTGGAAGATGATTACGATCCTGAAAGCCTCGGCGGGGTCCGGCAAGACCTACCATCTGACCCGCACGTACATCCGGTTGCTGCTGTGCAACCCGTCGGAAACGGCCTACCGGCATATCCTGGCCGTCACCTTCACGAACAAGGCGACGGACGAAATGAAGAACCGGATCCTGGAGGAGCTGCATCAGCTCGCTTCCGATCCCGCCGGTTCGCATTACCTGAAGGATTTCGTCCCTTCGGACTTTCCTTCCGCGGCGGCGCTGCAGCAGAAGGCCGCCCGCGTGCTCAGCAACCTGCTGCATGATTACGGCGCCTTCTCCGTCAGCACGATCGACCGCTTCTTCCAGCAGACGCTCAAGGCCTTCTCGCACGAGCTGGGCATCTATTCCTCCTACAAGGTGGAGCTCGACCGTCCTTCCCTGGTGGAGGAGAGCGTCTCGCGCGTGCTGGACTCCGTCTCCGAGCAGGACCGTTCGCTGCTGGACTGGCTGAGCGACATGGCCATGGAGCAGATCGGCAAGGGCGAGCGGTACAGCCTGCTCAAGAACCTGTCCGACAAGGCCGGGCGCTTGATGTCGGAGGAACTGCGGAACTGCCGGGAAGAGAACGGCATCGGCGTGACGGCCTATTCCCGCGAGTCCCTGCGGGCCCTCCGCCGCCTGTTCCGGAAGGTGATGGACGATACCCTTGAGGATCTCCGCGCCTCGGCCGCCGCGGTGCGCGACGCCTTCGCCGCCGCCGGCTTCGGCATGGAGGAGACCAGCCGCGGGGTCATCTCGAAGAACGTCTCCAGGTTCCTTTCCGTGCAGCCGGGCGATCCGATGCCCTCCCTTTCGGATGCGTTCCTGCGGGGGGCCTCGGACTATGACAGCTGGTGGAAGAAGGCGGACAAGGCGCGGGCGGCATCGGCCGAAGGGGTCCTGGCCCCGCCGGTGCAGGCGCTGGTCTCGGCTTACGGGACCGGGCTGAAACACTACAACACGGCGCAGTTGCTTTCCCGTCAGATCGGCGACCTGGGCATCCTGACGGAGCTCCAGCGCGAGTTCGACTCCCTGGTGCGGGAAAAGAACGTCGTCTGCCTGGACGACGCGAACCACCACCTGCGCGAGATCATCGACGGTTCCGACACCCCGTTCATCTACGAGAAGATGGGCGTGCGCTACGACCATTTCCTGCTGGACGAGTTCCAGGACACCTCGCGCATCCAGTGGGACAACTTCCGCCCGCTGATCGCGAACAGCGACGCCCAGGGGTTCGGGAACCTGGTCGTGGGCGACGTCAAGCAGAGCATCTACCGCTGGCGGAACTCCGACTGGAAACTGATGGCGGAGGAGGTGGGCCGGGCTTTCCCGGACCATGCCGAAGAGGTGCTCCGCGGCAACTGGCGGAGCCTGCGGAACATCGTCGGATTCAACAACGGCTTCTTCGCCTACGCGGCCGGCGTCCTCGACCGCCTGTACGGCCACGACGGCGCCGCCGGCATCGCCCGGCTGTATGACGCCGGCGTGTGCGACGACGGCGGCGAAGCGCGCTCCGCGCAGAAAGTCTGCCGCGCCTCGGATGACGCGGGCCGCCTTTCCTTCGTCTTCACCGACGCCGACCGCCAGGACGGATACCTGCTCGATGCGGTCCGCGGGGCCCTCGACGCCGGAGCGCGCCCCGGCGACATCGCCGTCCTTGTCCGGGACAACGAACACGGCAAGCACGTGGTCGTCCTGCTGGCCGATGCGGGCATCGACGTCCTTTCCGACGAAGCGCTGTGCCTGTCGTCTTCGCCGATGGTCCGCCAGCTGGTCTCCCTGATCTCCTGCGTCGGCAATCCGGAAGATACCGTCGGGTCCTGGCTGGCCCGGCAGTCCGGGCTGGACGCCCTGTCGCTCCGCTACCGCTCCCTGCCCGACCTGTGCGAGCAGTTGATCCGCCTGCTGGAGAAACGGCAGGGGAAGGAGGCCGTGGCGCGCGAGTCGCGCTACCTGTTCGCGTTCATGGACGTCGTCCAGGACTTCACGTCGCTCAACGGCCATGCGCCGGACGCCTTCCTGAAGTACTGGAAGGAAAAGGAGCCGGACCTGTCGGTGAGTTCGCCGGCCGATGCCGACGCCGTCCGGGTGATGACCGTCCACAAGGCGAAGGGGCTCGAGTTCCCGTATGTCATCTTCCCCTATGTGGAAAGGGTGACCCTGTTCCGCCAGGGGCACCGCTGGTCGGTCCTGCGCACGGAAGGGACGCCCTTCGCGCCGATGCCCCCGGCGGCCTTCGACGTGAACCTGTCGGGCACTTCGCTGAACACCCTGTTCGACCGGCAGTACCTGGAGGAACTGCGGATGCAGTACATTGACAACCTCAACCTGCTGTACGTGGCGCTGACGCGGCCGTCGGGCGCGCTGACGGTCATCTCCACCGCCGAGGCGGGCGAAAAGAACTGCGCCATGATCCTGCGTTCCTACCTCGAACGCGACGGCGCCGTTTCCGGCTTCGAAGCGGAGGAGATGGAGGACGGCACCGTCGTCTTCCGGAAGGGCGCGTTCCCGGATTTCGCCCCGCTCCGCAAGCGCGAGACCCGGGCCGAACGCCTGGAAGTGTCCTATGCTTCCTGGCCCCTGAATCCGGAGGAAGGTGACGGGGAGGAGGACGTACGGGTGCGCGGACGGCTGAAATTCAGCGCCGATGCGGTCGACTTCTTTTCGGAGGAAGCCGCGCTCCGGCCGCGCCGCAACGGCATCGTCCTGCACGGGATCCTGTCTTCCGTCACCGTTCCCGGCGACCTGCCCGGGGCGGTGGAGGAGGCGCTGCGCCGCGGCGACTTCGACCGTGCGCAGGCCGAGGACGCCCGGGAGATGCTTTCCGCCCGGATCGCGGCCCATCCGGAGTGGTTCCCCGCCGGGGGGGCGCAGGTGCTGGCGGAGACGACGCTGATCGACACCGACGGACAGGAGTACCGTCCGGACCGCGTGGTGATCCGCGACGGCCGGGTGACCGTGATCGACTACAAGTTCGGCGCGGAGCGGCCCGCCTACGCGCGGCAGGTGGCCCGGTATGCCGACATTTACCGCCGGATGGGCCATGCGCAGGTGGAGACGGTGCTCTGGTATGTCCCTTCTGACCGGGTCGTCCGTGGAAGTTGACGGATATCTGCGCTCGGAACGGGACTTGTCCGATCTTTTTTATATATTTGCATATTTGGAAAAGACAATGCGTGTATGGAAGCGAATGAGAAGACCGTGAAACTCTATTACAATACCGAACTGGACAAGCTTCGGATGCCGGAGTACGGCCGCAACATCTGGTCGATGGTGGAAGAACTGAAGGCGATCCCCGACCGGGCCAAGCGGAGCGAGCAGGCCCGCGCCGTGGTCAAGTCGATGGAAATCCTCAATCCGCAGGTGCATTCGCAGGACAACTACGAGCAGAAGCTCTGGGACCACCTGTTCATGATCGCGGACTACGACCTGGACATCGACGCCCCGTATCCGATGCCGCAGCCGGAGGAACGGCTGGCCCGCCCGATGGTGATTCCGCTCAAGAAGCGCCCCATCAAGGCCAACCACTACGGCCGCAACATCGAGAGCATGATCGACCTGGTGGCCCAGGAGCCGGAAGGCGACTCCAAGCGGGCGATGATCCGCTCGCTGGCCATCTACATGCGGCAGCAGTACCTGATCTGGAACAAGGACAGCGTGGCCGACGAGACGATTTTCGCCGACATCGAGCGGATGTCCGATTACCGGATCCACGTTCCCGAAGACCTGGAACTCTCGAAAATATCCTTCGATTCGAATTTCGCCCGTCCCGGCCTCAACCTCAACATGGGGCAGGGCGGCGGTCACAAGAACCAGCGGAAGAACGGGCGGAAACGCAAATGATCCGTTGACAAGGCAGGCAGGAAGATGAAACTGTTCACATTCTGGCGCGACATGGACGACGACGACAAGCGGCGGCTGATCTGGATCACCGGCGCGGCGGTCGCCGTGTTCGCCGTGTTCACGCTCCTGTCCTGTTTCTCCTACCTGTTCACCTGGCGTTCCGACCAGAGCCTGCGGACGCTCGCGGTGCTGGACAGCGCCGCCGCTGCGGACAACTCCGCCGGCTCCATCGGGTTCCGCTGGGCGGATTTCCTGGTCCGGCGGTGCTTCGGCCTGGGCAGCTTCATCCTGGTGGTCATCCTCTTCGCGGTCGCGGTGCGCCTCCTGTTCAGCCGCTGGCACCATTCGATGCTCAAGACGCTGCTCGTCACGGTTTCCGGCGCCCTGCTGGCCTCGTTGCTGCTGGCGTACGTTTCGACGGTGTCCGGCCTGACGAACGTCTTCGGCGGCGGTCTCGGCGGCGAGTGCGGCGACACCCTGGTTCAAGGCTCCATCCGTTGCTTCGGCACGTTCCTGACCGGCCTGCTCCTGCTGCTCCTGCTCGTGGGGTGGCTCTTCCTGGTCAGCAGGCGTTTTTCGCGCTGGCTGACTGCGTTCGGACGCGGGGATGCCGGAGCGGCGGAAGAACCCGTCGTGGAGAAGCGTCCGGGCCGGAGGGTGAAAACCGGTCCGATCGGAGAACCCGAAACGATTCCCGATCCCGAGCCGGAACCCGAGCCGGAACCCGAGCCGGAACCCGCCCCGAAACCGGAACCCGTTTCCAAGCCTGTACCGGAGACACCTCCCGTGTCCGTCCCTGCCGCTCCGGCCAAGACGTCCGGCGGCGCCGCGACGGCCTGGCTCAACGCGCATCAGCAGACACAGCCTGCGCCCGCCGGCGCATCCGGAATGGAGATCCAGCGCAGCGAAGGCCTGTCCACCGAAGTCAAGAAAGAACTGCCGCGGATCGACAACCGTGCCGACCTGCCCGACTACAAGTTCCCTTCGCTCGAACTGCTCGAAGAATACGCGTCTTCCCGTCAGGAAGTTTCGAATGAAGAACTGACGCGCAACAACAACAAGATCCGCATGACGCTGGAGAACTACCGGATCCAGGTCAACGACGTGAAGGCCATCGTCGGGCCCACGGTCACCCTCTACAAGGTCTATCCGGCGCCCGGCGTGAAGATCGCGGACATCAAGCGGATCCAGGAGGACATCGGCATCTACCTGCACGCCCGCGGCGTCCGTGTCGTGACCCTGCCGGATTCGGTGGGGATCGAGGTGGCCAACGACCGGCCCTCCATCGTCCCGCTCCGCGCCGTGCTGAACGACGACGCCTTCCGCGAGAGCAAGGCGGAACTGCCCGTCGCCATCGGGTTCACCATCCAGCAGAAGGTGAAGGTCTTCGACCTGGCGGACGCCCCGCACCTGCTCGTGGCCGGCGCGACGAAGCAGGGCAAATCCGTGGGACTGAACGTCATCGTCGCCTCGCTGCTCTATTCGAAGCATCCGTCCGAATTGAAGTTCGTCTTCATCGACCCGAAGATGGTCGAGTTCTCCGCCTACGAGCGGCTGCTGCGGCACTACCTGGCCGTGCTCCCCGATGCGGCGGACGGCGAGGAGGAACGCAGCAAGTCCATCGTCAAGAGCGCGAAGGACGCGGACCGCGTCCTCCGTTCCCTCTGCATCGAGATGGACGAGCGGTATGAACTGCTGAGCAAGGCCTATGTGCAGAACATCAGCCAGTACAACGAGAAGTTCAAGAGCCGCCACCTGCTTCCTACGGACGGCCACCGTTTCATGCCGTACCTGGTGACGGTCATCGACGAGTACGCCGACCTGACGATGTCGGTCGGCGCCGGCGGAGAGGCCAAGGCGATTGCGCGCAGCATCACCACGTCCATCATCCGACTCGCGCAGAAGGGCCGCGCCGCGGGCATCCATGTCATCCTGGCGACCCAGCGCCCTTCCGTGGACGTGATCACCGGCATGATCAAGGCCAACTTCCCGACCCGCATCGCCTTCCGCACCGTCTCGCGCGTGGATTCCTCCACGATCCTGGACGCGCCGGGCGCCGAAAAGCTCATCGGCCGCGGCGACATGCTCTATTATGCCGGGGTGGAGACGGAGCGCGTCCAGTGCGCTCTTATCGGCAATGCGGAGATCGAGCGCCTGACCCGTTTCGTCGGCGACCAGAACAAATACCGCCAGTGCTACAACACGCCCTATTACCTGCCGGCTCCGGAAGGGGACAGCACCGACGAGGAAGGCGGCATGATCGACATGAAGAACCTGGACGAGCGCTTCGAAGAGGCGGCCCGCATGGTGGTGATGACGCAGAAAGGCTCGACGTCCGACCTGCAGCGCCGCCTGGGCATGGGCTATGCGAAGGCGGGCCGTGTCATGGACCAGCTGGAAGCGGCCGGCGTCGTCGGGCCGCAGGAAGGGTCGAAACCCCGCGCCGTGCTCATCGGCAGCCTCGACGAACTGGAAGAGAAGCTGGCGGCCTTTCTGAAGTAAGCGTTCCCTTTGGCACGGGTTGTGCAATCTCACGCAGTCATGATGAAGAAACTCGTTTCCCTTTTCGCGCTGCTTGCGTTGGCAGCCTTCCCCGGCATCCTGCCCCTGCGGGCGCAGGAAGGGGTCCTGCAGGATTTCCTGAAGAAGGCCTCGGCTTCCCGCGTATCGTTCGATTATACCTTTTCCGTGCCGGCAGGCCGGACGAAGGTGGAAGGATCGGGAAGCGTGCTCCTGCAGGGAGACGCCTTCCGGGTGGAAGGCAACGGGCTGGACATCCGCTGCGACGGCAAGACCCGCTGGACGGTGGATACGGAAGGCGAGGAAGCCGTGATCGAGCCCGTGGATGACTCCGGCGCCGATTTCTACGCCAATCCCGCCCTGCTCGTCGTGGCCGTCGACAAGGCTTTCAGCGAGGTCTCATCCGGAAAGGCGGCCTTCCGCGGCAGGAACGTCCGGCAGTCGGTGCTGAAGCCGCGCGATGCCTCCGCTACGGTGGCGGGCGCCGGGATCGAGTCTCTCAAACTGTATTTCGCTTCCGACAAAGCCGAGATGCTCGGCGCCGAATTCACGATGGAAGACGGCTCCGTCACGGTGTTTCTGCTCAGTCATTGGAAATTTGCGCCGGCGTCGGATGACCTGGCGCCGTTCCGTTTTCCCGCGTCGGCCTTCGGCGGCGATTACGTCGTGACCGATCTCCGTTAAGATCCTCAGTCTTTCACGCAGCGGACGGTGGCGCGGAAGGAGTCGTTGTCGCCCAGTCCGGCGAACAGGTCGTTCTTGTCGACATACAGGTAGCGGTACAAGCCCATCCCGTCGTGTCCGTCGGCCGTCCAGAAGGCTGCATAGCTGTTCAATCCCACGAAGCGCGTGCTGCCGCTTTCGACGCAGTACCCGACGGGGAGCGCCGACAGGCCGCTCTCGTTGGTGATGTCGACCTGCGGCCAGTATTCCCACATGCGGTTGCCCAGGAACTTGGCGTTGGCCATGATCTTGCCGGCGACGTCCGTATAGGTCTTCCCTTCCGTGAAAGTGGCGCCGGAGAGCGTCTGGGCGAGTTCCTTCCATTCCGCGTCGGAAGGCAGGTGCCATCCGGCCGGGCAGGCCGTCCCGGCCTCTTCCCAGGTGTAGAAGCGGCCGAACAGGTGGTCCATGGCCGTGCTGGCGAGGTAGGGGATGCCGCTGCCGTCATACCCGAGGTTCTGGCGCATCCAGGTCTGGCCGCCGACGGTCGTGGTGTAATAGACCTTGCCGTCGCGCGGGTCGGTCATCCGCGGGTCGGCCGGCGCGATGCCGTCGTCCGTGATGGTGGTCCCGAGTTCCGTGTCGATGACATAGATGGTCGAACGGCTGGAAGAGGTGCTGAAGCCGTCGGCGAAGACGACGCAGGTCACGGTGTATTCGCCGATTTCACCGGGCGTCGTGAAAGTGTAGGACCCGTCGGAGGTGCTGTCGACCGTTTTGGTCGTATCGTTCTTGTTCTCCCAGGAAGTCTTCCAGTAATAGCCGTACCCTCCGCCGTCCGGATTCGTGACCTTGGCGGGCGTGGCCGTGAAGGTCTGGTTCATCGTGGCGTACTGCGGCACCGTGAAGGAGGGCAGGCCGGTCAGGTATCGGAACGTCGTCTCATCGTCTTTTTTCTTGCAGCCGGCGGCCAGCATGCAGAGAAGGACGATGACGGGTACTATGGCATTTCTATGTTTCATCTTCATCGGGTGATGTTGTCACAATATGCAAATATCGCATTTTCTGCGGAAATAACGATGTCCTTCCAGCAAAAAACAGTCCAAGCGGGAGCGCCTCCGTGTTTTTTCGCTATTTTTGTACCGATGACTCTCAATCGGATGACCATGCGGACGATGAAATCGACAGGCCGGCTCCTTCCCGTGCTCCTGCTCGCGGCGCTGCTCTCCTGCCACCGCCAGGGCTATGTGACGCTGACCGGCTACGCCCAGGGCGGAACCTATACCGTCAAGGCGAACCTGGACGGGGTCTCCCTCCGTCCCGCGCAGGTGCATGCGCAGATCGAAGGGATCCTGCACCGGATCGACACGACGCTTTCGGGGTACAACCAGGGCTCGGTCCTGAGCCGTTTCAACCGCGGCGAGCACGATGGCTCCGACCCCATGCTGCAGGACATCTATGCCCTCTCGCGGCATTTCTTCGAGGAGACCGGCGGCGCGCTGGACGTGGCGGCCGGACCGCTCTTCGACGCGTGGGGGTTCGGTTTCACGACGGATTCGCTCCCTTCCCAGGAGCGGATCGACAGCCTGCTGGGCGCCTGCGGGATGCACGTGCTCGACGAGCGGATGCGGCCCGTGCGCGAAGGCATCCGTCCCCGGCTGAATTTCAATGCTGTCGCCCAGGGCTATTCCTGCGACCGCATCGCCGACTTCCTTCATTCGCTGGGCGTGAAGGACATGCTCGTGAACATCGGCGAGATCTACTGCGAGGGCGTGAACGAGGCCGGCCGGCCCTGGAGCATCGGCGTGGACCGGCCCGTGGACGGGAACATGCTGCCCGGCGCCGACCTGGACGGAATCTGGCGCGGCGACGGCAGCGGCCGGGGCGTGGTCACTTCCGGCAACTACAGGAAATTCTATGTGAAGGACGGGAAGAAGTATTCCCATACGGTGGATCCCCGGACCGGCTGGCCGGTCAGCCATTCCCTGCTGAGCGCGACCATCGTCGCGCCGGACGCGGCTTCTGCGGATGCCTATGCCACGTACTGCATGGTGATCGGGCTTCAGGAGGCGCAGGCGTTCATCCTCTCGCGTCCCGACCTGGAAGGGTATCTGATCTATGATGCGGAGGGGACGATGACCGAATGGGCCTCTCCGGGATTCCGGCTGGTCGACTAATCTTTTTCGAACAGGGAAAGCGCTTCCGGAATGCGCAGCGCGTCTTCGGCGGAGAATCCGCCGGAGCGGGTGCGTCGCAGGGCGTACAGGTGGGCGCCGCTCCCCAGGGCTTCGCCCAGGTCGCGGGCCAGCGCCCGGATGTACGTGCCTTTGCTGCAGGCGATCCGGAGTTCGGCGTGGGGAAGCCCCAGGCCGGAAGTGTCCGTGACGAGGATGTTCGGATTGGGCCGCAGGAGCGGGTCTTCCTCGGGCGCGGGAAGCGGGTCCGTTCCGAAGGACAGCAGTTCCAGGGCGTCGATCCGGATCCGCTGGCGGCTCAGCAGCGCGGCGACGGTGTGGTCGAAATCTTCCATCGTGTCCGTCTTCTGCTTCTGCGCCGCTTTGTATTGCTTGCGAGCCAGTTCGTAGGCTCGGATGCCGTCCACCGACTTGGCGGAGAACAGCGGAGCGACCTGCTCCTGCTCCCCGAGGAAACCGGGCAGGACCCTCCGGATGCTTTCCGCGTCGATGCCGTCCGTCGGCCAGCGGTGGTCGACGGCTTTTTCCAGGTCATAGGAAGGGGTGGTCGCCCCGAAGGACAGCCCCGCCAGGTATTCCTTCCCTTCCTTCTGGAGGGCCTCCGCCAGGCGGGTCGCCTTTCCGATGCAGACCAGCAGGACGCCGGTCGCCAGCGGGTCCAGCGTGCCGGCGTGACCGACTTTGAGGTTCCGTTTCCGGAAATGGCGGATGGCGGCCCACTTGAGTTTGCGGATCACGTCGGCCGACGTCCAACGGTAAGGCTTGTCCACAGGCAGGATGATTCCTTCCGGATACGCCTCCAGGTCGCGGGAAAGCGTCTGCGGAAGGAACCTTCTGTCTGCGATGCGGGCCCGGATCTCCAAGGCGCCGTTATTTGACGGGGATCTTGTCGATCCGGCGCTGGTGGCGTCCCCCCTCGAAGTCGGTCTTCAGCCAGCTGTTGAGGATGTGGGTGGCCATCGAATAGGAGATGAAGCGGGCGGGCATGACCAGCACGTTGGCGTTGTTGTGCGCCTTGGCGAGCCGGGCGATCTCCGTGCCCCAGCACAGCGCCGCGCGGACGCTCTGGTGCTTGTTCAGCGTCATGCTGATGCCGTTCCCGGAGCCGCACAGGGCGACGCCCAGGTCCACTTCCTTGCGGTCGATCGCTCCGCCCAGGGCGTGGGCGAAGTCGGGATAGTCGCAGCTTTCTTCCGAGTAGGTGCCGAAGTCCACCACCTCGAATCCTTTCTTCTTGAGCAGGGCCGCGAGGCGTACCCTGTAATCATAGCCGGCGTGGTCGCTGGCAAGTCCGATCTTTGTCATATCTTCTTGATTTAGAATAATTTCTTCTTGCTTACCGTCGTCATGAACTCCTTGAGGTAGAACGGCTCGAAATACGCTACGTCCTCGAACCGTCCCTCGCGCAGGGCGGCGCGGGCGGGAACGAGCATGGCGGCGGCGTCCGGCTCGCAGGCCACGAACGAGGCGCCGGGAGCCGCGAGGGTCTCCGCGCATTTCACCGCCCCGTCTCCGAGGAAGAGCACGGGCCCCGCTTCGCGTTCAGTACGGAAGGAGTCCGCATCCACGATGCGGGCGGCCGTCGGGGTCAGCTGCTTCCCGTCGGGGGAGAAGACGGCCGTGTACACTTCCATGCGCCGCGCGTCGACCATGGGGATGACATACCGGCATTCCGGCGTGACGAGGCCGTCGCGCACCGCCTGCCAGTACAGGGTCTCCGGGGTGCTCACGGCCAGCAGGGGGATGCCGGCGCCGAAGCAGAGGCCTTTCGCCGTGGAACTGCCCACGCGGAGTCCGGTGTAGGAGCCGGGTCCTTTCCCGACGCAGACGGCGTCGCAGTCGGCGGCGCGCCAGCCCGCCTCGTCCAGCATTTCCTGCACGAAGACGGCGGTCAGGGAGGCGTGTGCCCGGGGTGTTTCGCTGTATCGCCGCGCGATGATCTCGCCGCCATCCGAAAGGGCGGTGGAGCAGCGTGCGGTGGAGGTTTCTATGAACAGGATCCGTTCACTCATTTGTGCATTACGATTTCTTTGAGGTAGGGGAACACCAGGTCGACGGCGTCCTTGAGCGGTCCGTACAGGGCGGATTCGTCGATGGTCTGCTGCGGGACGAGGGAAAACTTGCTGTTGAGCGCGTCGAAGACGATCACCAGCAGCCCGACGACCAGGAAGGCTTTCAGGAAGGACAGCACGGCGCCGAGCAGTTTGTCGGCCCAGCCCAGCATGGCGACTTTGACCACTTTCTCGAGCCCTTTCCCGATCAGGTTCAGGGCCAGGGAAACGGCCACCAGGATCACGGCGAAGGACGCCGCCCGGAGCCAGGCGCCGGAAAGCTCCAGGTAGCCGCCGAGCCATTCGCCGACGGGTTCGGAGAAGCGGAAGGCGAGCCAGGCGCCCAGGATGATGGAAAGCAGCGCGACCGCCTGGGGGATGAATCCCTTGGTGATTCCCTGGATGAGGGCCGGTACGAAACAGACCAGGATGATGATATCGATGATGTTCATGGCACCCGTATTGATAAATCCTTTGGAATTGTGTATCTTTGCATCCTTATTGAGGATACCGGATGCAACGATGCGGTTCCGGATGCAAAATTAGAAATTTATTATGACATTCAAAGAGTATAAGGGGCTTGATCTGGTGGACGCCGGTAATGAAATCCTGGCCAGGTGGAAGAAGAACCACGCGTTCGAGAAGTCGTTGGAACTCCGCGAGGGGGCGCCGGACTTCGTGTTTTTCGAAGGACCGCCTTCCGCCAACGGAAAGCCGGGCATCCATCACGTGATGGCGCGTTCGATCAAGGACGCCATCTGCCGCTACAAGACGCAGACGGGCTACCGGGTGGCGCGGCGCGCCGGCTGGGACACGCACGGCCTGCCGGTGGAGATCGGCGTGGAGAAGAAACTCGGCATCCACAAGGACGACATCGGAACGAAGATCTCCGTCGAAGAATACAACCGAACCTGCCGCAGCGAGGTCATGAAGTACACCCGCGAGTGGGAGACGATGACCGAGCGGGTCGGCTACTGGGTGGACATGAAGGATCCGTACATCACGTACGACAACCGCTATATCGAGACGCTGTGGTACCTGCTCCGGAACATCTACGACAAGGGGCTGCTCTACAAGGGCTACTCCATCCAGCCGTATTCTCCTTCCGACGGCACCGGCCTGAGTTCGCACGAGCTCAACCAGCCCGGCTGCTACCGCGACGTGACCGACACCACCGCCACCGTCCAGTTCGCGCTCGAACGCGACGCGGCCTCCGAAACGCTCTTCGCCGGCACGGACGCTCCGGTGTACATGCTGGCCTGGACCACGACGCCCTGGACCCTTCCGTCCAACACGGCGCTCTGCGTGGGCCCGAAGATCGAATATGTCCGCGTCCGCTCCTTCAATCCCTATACCGGCGAACCGGCCGTCTACGTGCTGGCGAAGGCGCTGGTGGGGACCTGGTTCAACCCCAAGGCGGCGGAACTCCCGATGGAAGACTACCGGAAGGGCGACAAGCTCGTGCCCTACCGCGTGCTGGACGGCGTCTTCACCGGCGCCGCGCTGGTGGGCATCCGCTACCGCCAGCTGATTCCCTGGTTCACTCCGGACGGAGAAGGGGAGGCGTTCCGCGTCATCTCCGGCGACTACGTGACGACCGAGGACGGTACGGGCATCGTCCATATCGCCCCGACGTTCGGCGCCGACGACAAGCGGGTGGCCGCGGCCTTCGGCGTCCCTGGCATCATGGTGACCGACCGGGAAGGGAAGAAGCAGGCGCAGGTCGACCACGACGGCCGTTTCTATCCGGTCGCGGACCTGGATCCGGACTATGCCGCCCGGTACGTGGACGCCTCTTATGCGGAATTCGCGGGGCGCTTCGTCAAGAACGCCTTCGACGACAGCCTGCCCGCCGACGCGCCGACCCTCGACATCGACCTCTGCCTGATGATGAAGGCGGACGGCCGCCTGTTCCGGATGCTCAAGCACGTGCACAGCTATCCGCACAGCTGGCGGACGGACAAGCCCGTCCTGTATTATCCGCTCGACGCCTGGTTCATCCGCACGACGGCCGTGAAAGACGAGATGGTCGCCCTGAACAACACGATTACCTGGAAGCCGGAATCCACCGGAACGGGCCGCTTCGGCCAGTGGCTGGAGAACATCCAGGACTGGAACCTCAGCCGCAGCCGTTTCTGGGGAACCCCGCTGCCGATCTGGCGGACCGAAGACGGGAAGGAAGAGAAATGCATCGGCTCCGTCAAGGAGCTGTACGCCGAGATCGAGAAGGCGGTCGCCGCCGGCATCATGGCGGCCAATCCGTTGAAGGAGAAGGGCTTCGATCCGGATGACATGTCCCTGGAGAATTATGACCGGATCGACCTGCACCGCCCGTACGTGGACCAGATCTTCCTGGTCTCCGACTCCGGCCGCAGGATGGTGCGCGAATCCGACCTGATCGACGTCTGGTTCGATTCCGGTTCGATGCCGTACGCCCAGGAGGGCCTCCGCAGCCTCGGCAAGCCGCAGTTCGGCTGTACGGCCGACTTCATCGCCGAGGGTGTCGACCAGACCCGTGGCTGGTTCTACACGCTGCACGCCATCCATATGATGGTCTCCGGGACGCCCGCGTTCCGCTGCGTGATCTCGAACGGCCTGGTGCTGGACAAGAACGGCAACAAGATGAGCAAGCGGCTCGGAAACGCGGTGGATCCGTTCGAGCAGCTGGACAAATACGGCGCCGACGCGCTGCGCTGGTACATGCTTACGAACGCCCAGCCCTGGGACAACCTCAAGTTCGACGAGGCGGGCGTGGACGAGGTGCGCCGCAAGTTCTTCGGCACCCTGTACAACACCTATTCCTTCTTCGCGCTGTATGCGAACGTGGACGGCTTCGATCCGGCCGCGCCGGCGGTCCCCTATGCCGACCGCCCGGAGATCGACCGCTGGATCGTCTCGCTCCTGAACACCCTGAAGAAGCAGGTCCGCGCCGCCTATGAGGATTACGACATCACCACGGCCGGCCGGCTGATCCAGGACTTCGTCTGCGACCACCTGAGCAACTGGTACGTCCGCCTGAACCGCAAGCGTTTCTGGGGCGGCGGGATGACGCAGGACAAGCTGGCTGCTTACCAGACCCTGTACGAAGTGCTGGTGACGGTGGCGGAACTCTCCGCTCCGATCGCGCCGTTCTATATGGACCGCCTCTACCTGGACCTCGTTCCCGACGGGGCCGAGTCCGTCCATTACGTAATGATGCCCGACTGCGACGAACAGGTGGTGGACAAGGCGCTGGAAGAGCGGATGGAACTGGCGCAGAAGGCGTCTTCCCTGGTGCTTTCCCTCCGCCGCAAGGTATCCATCAAGGTGCGCCAGCCGCTCGGCCGCATGGTCATCCCCGTGATGTCCGAAAGCGTCCGCGCCCAGCTGGAGAAGGTCAAGGGCCTGATCCTCGGCGAAGTGAACGTGAAGGACGCGGAGTTCCTGACGGACACGACCGGCATCATCACGAAGAAGATCAAGCCGAACTTCAAGACGCTCGGCAAGGTGTACGGCAGGCAGATGAAGGAGATCGCCGCGGCGTTCGGCGCCATGGACCAGGCGACCATCTCCGCCGTCCAGGCCGCCGAGGTGGCGGGCGCGCCCTACACGCTCGCGCTCCCTTCCGGACCGGTCGACCTGCAGGTCGGCGATTATGAAATCTCCTCGCAGGACATGCCCGGATGGCTTGTGGCCTCGGACGGTCCGCTGACCATCGCGCTCGACATCACGCTGACGGACGCGCTCCGGCGCGAAGGCACTGCGCGAGAATTGGTTAACCGGATCCAGAATCTTCGCAAAGAGAGCGGATTCGAGGTGACGGATCAAATAGAAGTTTGTATATTTGCAGATGAAAAGGCGTCCGGCGAGATCGCCGCATCCCTGGCTGACTACGGAGCGTATCTCCGTGCGCAGACACTGGCGGTTTCCGTGGCGCAGCGCCCCCTGGAAGGTGCGCCTGCGGACGCTTCTCCGGTCGAGTGGGACGAAGGGGAAGTGCGGATCGCCTTGAAGAAACAATAGCGGCCCTTAATTTATCGAATATGGCAGAAGAAATCAAAGGGAATGCGCCCGAGAACGTGAAGACCCGTTACAGCGACGAGGAGCTTGCCGAGTTCAAGGAGATCATCAACGAGATGCTCCAGAAAGCCCGGAAAGAGTACGACACGCTGCGCCGGGTGGTCATGCACAACGGCAGCAACGACATCGAGGACACGACCCCCTCTTTCAAGACGGTCGAGGACGACGGTGCCTACCAGCTTTCCAAGGAGGAAGCGAGCCAGTTGGCGCAGCGCCAGTACAAGTTCATCCAGAACCTGGAGGCGGCCCTGGTCCGGATCGAGAACAAGACGTACGGAATCTGCCGGGTCACCGGCGAACTGATTCCCAAGGAACGTCTCCGCCTCGTTCCGCATGCCACCCTGACGGTCAAGGCAAAGGAAATGCTGGCCCGCAAGGGGCAGAACCGTTAACCGTACGTGATGGCTGGAACAAAGTCTGTCTCTCCTGCGGCATCGAAAGGCTTGCGGCTCCTGTCGCTCGGCGTCTTGCTGGTGGTGATCGATCAGGTAATCAAGATCCTGGTTAAGACCAACATGTCCATCGGGGAGCACTTCAGCGTCATCGGGAACTGGTTCCAGATTCTCTTTATCGAAAATGAAGGCATGGCCTTCGGCATGAAGTTCGGCGGGATGACGGGCAAGTTCCTGCTGACCCTTTTCCGCCTGGTGCTCTTCGGGTTCCTGTGCTGGTGGATCTCCTCCCTCATCCGCCGTTCGCGCGATGCGGAGGGACGTCCCGTCCTTTGGGAAGACGGCGCCCCGAAGGTTCCCGACGGCCTGCTGGCCGGTCTGACCCTCATCACCGCCGGCGCCTTCGGAAACATCATCGACAGCCTGCTGTACGGCGTCATCTTCGGCTATGCCCCGCTGATGTTCGGCCGTGTGGTGGACATGTTCTATTTCCCGATCATCGATGCGAACTGGCCCTCCTGGATGCCCTTCGTGGGCGGAGAGCATTTCATCTTCTTCGCCCCGGTGTTCAACTTCGCCGACAGCTGCGTCACCGTCGGCGCCTTCTACCTGATTCTCTTCCAGCACAAGTTCTTCCTCCGGGAGGAGAAGAAAGACGCGGACAAGAAGCCAGACTGATATCCGGAGGTGTGGCCGAGTGGTCGATGGCGGCAGTCTTGAAAACTGTTGAACGGCAACGTTCCGGGGGTTCGAATCCCTCCGCCTCCGCAAAACGGAAGCAAAAAGCGCAACGAGCTTGCTCGATTGCGCTTTTTTGATGACGCTTTGCAAGCCCCGCCGCAGGCGGGGAGGGATAGCGCGACCGCAGGGAGCGGAATCCCGGTAGGCGGAGGGATCTTCCTTTTTTCGATTTGGTGAGTGCGATACGATTACCAGTAATTCTGTTGCATCCTTCTCGCCTACCTTCCGGGAATGGAGCTCAGCATCTCCTCCAATTCCATCGTTTTCTGAATAATTTCGTGTTCCGTAGGGTTGTTGTCTTTTATGAATACCATCAAATCGAGCATTGCCCTCCTCGATTCCCCTATCATTAAGAGAACTGGTAGGCACATCTCCTTCCGCACCGAGTATTTCAGCAAGTAGTCTATCAAGAGATCCCTTATATCTTCCGTTTTACATATGGGTTTTGATTTTTCTCGCATGTTTTTTTTATTTCCGCTTGTTTGATACAAGATAGCACTTATTGGCGGAAAAACAAAATCTTCAACCGACACATTCTCTTTATATGAAGCATTCTTCATAGTAGCCTCGTGAATGAGCGTCCCCGCCGCAGGCGGGGAGGGATAGCGCGATTGAATGGAAGAATTGAAGTCTAGAAGATATTAAATTAGGGTTGCGCCTGTCCCGCTCTCACTCCTTGTCCTGTTACTGAGACCAGCTGAGCAGCGCTCAGTTTGGTCTCTTTTATTACTCATAATATGTATTTACATTTTTTGTAATTACAAATTTTGTTTCATATCTTTGCGAAAAGAAAAGACAATTAGGGAATGGAAGCGCCTTTCATATTTGGCAAAATTGCCACGGACGAGAATTTTACGGACAGGCATCAAGAGACTACGCATCTAGTGAACAATTTTGAGTCTCTTATCAACACCATCATTATTTCTCCACGGCGTTGGGGAAAGAGTTCTCTTGTCCATAAAGCTGCAACGATTGCCCAGAAGGAAGACAAGCATCTCAAAGTATGTACGGTAGACCTTTTCAATGTCAGGTCCGAAGAACAGTTCTATACTGTCTTTGCCCGTAGCGTTATCCGAGGAACTGCATCAAGATGGGATGAGGCAGTGGAAAACGCAAAGAAGTTTTTCTCCCGTCTGGTTCCCAAAATTAGTATTGGAGGCGACCCGATGAATGAAGTCTCCGTTGATTTTGACTGGCAGGAGATGAAGAAGAATCCCGATGAAATCCTAGACCTTCCGGAACGCATTGCGCAGTCGAAGGGAATCAAGGTGATGGTCTGCATCGATGAATTCCAGAACATCGCGGAATTTGACGATCCGCTCTTCTTCCAACGCGAACTCCGTTCCCATTGGCAGAAACACCAGAAGGCAAGCTATTGTCTCTACGGAAGCAAGCGTCACATGATGCTTGAGGTATTCACGGACGCTTCCATGCCTTTCTATAAGTTTGGAGATATTTTTTTCTTGGATAAGATTGATACGGATCATTTTGTCCCATTCATTTCGGAGCGATTCTCCTCTACGGGGAAAGCTATCTCTGAGGATGCTTGTAGGAAAATCATCGCACTGTCAGACAACCATCCGTACTATGTCCAGCAACTTTCCCAGCTTTCGTGGCTTCGCACTTCAAAAGTTTGCACGGAGGATGTTGTCGTAAAGTCTCACGAGTCTTTGGTGCAGCAGCTCAGCCTTCTTTTCTCCAATCTGATTGAAACGCTCACATTCCAGCAGATTTGCTACCTTCACGCTGTCATCGCCGGAGAGAAAGCAATAACAAATGCCGAGACAATGCATAAGTACCATATCAGCAGCGCCACGGCCGCATCGAGATCTCTCAAGACCCTGATCAAAAAGGACGTTTTGGACAGCAAAGAAGGCAAAGTATCTTTCCAAGACCCTATATTTGAATATTGGTTGAGGCATCAATATTTTCAGGCATAGCAAGTTCCTATGAAGAATCATCTGCTTGATATCCTTGGATATTATCTATATCTTTGTATTTGAGGGATTTTCCCTCGAGAACACTAAATAACGGTTGCCATGGATTTTTCTTCCATTGAAAAACAGTCGATCATCAGCCTGATGGTCGGAATCATCGAGGCGGACGGATGGATCGACGACGAAGAGATCGAATTCGCCGAAGAAGTCCTCGACGCCATCGATTGCAGCGAGGAGGACTTCGACCTCGGTCAGGAGATGCCGCTGCTGCCGGCGCTCGTCACGATCAAGAACATGACGCCCGAGCAGAAGGACGCCGTCGCCGACGTCATTTTCGCCGTCATCGTCGCCGACCGCGTCATCGCCAGGGAAGAAGCGGAAATCTTCGAATATGTGGCGGAACTGACCGGCCTCTGCGATGTTCTCTCCCTGGACCCCGAGACGGTCAGGAAGGAGATCGCGGACCTCGCTTCCGAGGCGGACTGAGCTGTCCCGCTCAGAACGGAATCACCGTTTTCAGGATGATGTTCCTTCCCATCCCGCACAGGCCGGTCCGGCCTGCGCGCTGCACATCTGCATACTTCAGCCGGCTCAGGTGGTTCTGGTAGGCCGTGTCCAGCAGGTTGCTTACGCCCAGATACAGGCTGGCCCGCCGGACCCCGCGGACGACGATGTCCGTTCCCGCCGAAGCGCCCAGGAGGGTGTACGCGGGTGTCGGCGTTTCCGTATCGTTCTTGTAGTAAACCCGTTCCTGCGCGAGGTTCCAGTCTGCTTCCAGCGCTACGAACGCGTTGGTCAGCAGGGCGTCCCCGTGGCTGATTTCATACTTGATCTCCGACAGGATCCGCGGCGCCGGGATGAAGGGCAGGGGCGTCCCGTCCTGCTGTGAAGCCCGCACGAAGGATACGTCCGCGCCGATGTGGAGCCGGTGGACCGGATGCAGGTCCACCGACAGTTCTCCTCCGCGGAGGAATGCCGGCGACTGACCGTAGGAGTAGACCGGAAGTCCCTCTTCCGCATCCACGTCCCCGGTGCGGGCCAGGAAGATGAAGTGGTCGATCCTGCTGGCGAAGAGGGAGGTTTGGACCGAAAGGAACCGGGAGGCGTAATCCAGGCCGAAGTCTCCCTGGAGGCTGTACTCCGGCCGCAAGTCCTTGTTCCCCAGCTCGTAGCGCAGGGTTCCTTCGTGCTCGCCCCTCGAGCCGAGCTCCGACAGGTTCGGGGCCCGGAATCCGCGGGCGAGGTTCATCCGCAACGTGACGTTCCGGCCCAGGGACCGTACGGCGCCGATGCTGGCGGAAAAGCCGTCGAAGGTGCGTGAGAAGGCGTCGAAACGGCCGTCCAACGCCTCGGAACGGAGCCGGCGCAGATCCTCGCGGAGGCCGCCCGAGACGGTCCATCCGCCCATCTTCCGCGACGCCGTGGCGAAAATGCCGGCGTCGCCAAGCCGGTACGCCGGAATCAGGTATTCGTCTCCCAGGTTGTCGGACTGCTGGAACATGCCGCCGGCGCCGAAGGCCGCTTTCCATCCCGATTCGGTCTCGATCTGGTAGCGGGTGTCGAAATGCAGGGAATTCAGGAGGAAGTCCAGGCCGCACGCGTCGGCCGACTCCTCGTATTCCTGCCGGCGGTTCTGCTGCCAGCCGGCGAGGACCTTCAGGTGCCCCTGCCCGATCCGGACCGTGTTGTCGGAAACCGCCTTGAAATGGCGGACATGCTGGAAGGGAAGTCCGGGCCGGTATCCCAGCGCCCCTTCTTCGCCTTCCACAATGCCGGGATTCAAGTGGAAATAACTGAATTTGAGGCGGGAATGGCCCCAGGAACCGTTGCGTCCGACCATGCCGGAAGCGGCTCTTTCCCGGAAACCGGAGTTCGGCACCGGACCGTCGGCGCGGTTGCGGAAGGCATGCGCTCCTCTGTCGGAAAAACGCGTGTTCCAGACCCAGCCGTTCCGGTTTCCCGCCGCGGCGGCCGAAGCGGCCAGCAGCCCGTTGTTGGACTGGCATTCTGCGGAAACGGACCCCTTGACGGTGCCGGGGGCGGCGACCGGGTCGGGCTGGAAGAGGATGACGCCGGCAAGGGCGTCTGAGCCGTACATCAGCGATGCCGGTCCCTTGATGATTTCGACGGAGTGGACCGAGGCACCGTCGATTTCGATGCCGTGCTCGTCGCCCCACTGCTGCCCTTCCTGGCGGATGCCGTCGTTGACGACGACGACCCGGTTGAATCCCATTCCGCGGATGACAGGCTTCGAGATGCCGCCTCCGGTGGTTATTTCGGCGATGCCCGGATGCCGGGCCAGGGCGCCGATCAAGTTGGTGGAGGCCGTCGTGAACAGGTCGGCCGGCCTGATGACCGATACGGGAACGGCCATTTCTTTTACGCGTGTGTCGCCGGACAGGCCGGTCACCACGATTTCTCCCAGTTCCAGGTGACGGTAGAACACGTCCGTGGAATCCGGCTCCGTATTCTGCGCTGCCGCCGCCATGCCCATGCACAGCAGCGACAATGCGAACATTGTCTTTTTCATTCTGTTCGTTTTGAGTTAAATAATTGAAATAGTAACGCTTAACGGCAGAATGATACAGGCGGTGCGCGGGGGGAGGTTAGGAGATGAACGAATGAAACAAAGCATCCGGCACCGGCGGCGAAATCCTTCCTCAGGACGGAGGTGCAGCCGGGCAGCCGGGTTTCAGGGGCGGAGACGAACGGCTCGCAGAGGAAGTGGCAGAGCAGGCAGTCCCCGATGGATTCAGCGCCGGAAAGATGGCCCTGGTGCGGCTGGTGATGCAGGCAGGCATCGCATTCGGTGTCGCTGTGGAAGGCCGGGGCATGGTGATGGATCGGTGCCGCGAACAGCGCTGGCAGCAGGACTGCCAGCAATGCCATCGCATGCAAACGTTCTCTGATTCCCGTGCGCTTCATTCCGTGCGTGGACAGGTTTTTGCCGCTACTGTTCCGCGAGGTGCAGGATGTCGTCCGCCTTGGAGATGGCGGCTTCCCGGTGCGAGATGAACAGGATGGTCTTCTCGCCGTGGCAGCGGTCGTACAGGCGTTCCAGGAGTTCCGCTTCCGTCTCGACGTCGAGGGCGGAAGTCGCTTCGTCGAGGATGAGGACGCCGCCGGGCCGGAGCAGGGCCCGCGCAATGGCGATGCGCTGCGACTGGCCTTCGCTCAGGCCGGAGCCGGTTTCCCCGCAGGGCGTGTCCAGGCCTTCCGGCAGCGACAGGACGAAGTCGGCGGCCGCGGTGTGCAGGGCATCCGCCATCTGCGCCTCGTCGGCGTCGGCCGCTCCCATCCGGAGGTTCTCCCGGATGGTCCCGCTCATCAGGCTGTTCCCCTGCGGTACATATTGGAAATTGCAGCGGACCGGGGCGCCGCAGGGCTGGCTGTCCGCGCCGTCGAACACTTCCATCTTGCCGGAAGAGGGCTCCAGGAGGCCGAGCGCCAGCCGGATCAGGGTGCTTTTCCCGATGCCGGTCGGGCCGGTGATGGCGGTCATCGAACCGGGGGCGAAGGTGTGGCTGAACCCTTGGAGGACCCAGCGCTGCTGGTCCGGGTAGCGGAACGACACTTCCTCCGCCCGGATGCCCGGAGCGCGGCTGAAGCGGTGGTCGGGACCTTGCGCCTCGGAAGGCAGGTCCTGGAGCTCCATCAGCCGTTCGACGGAGGTGAGGGCGTGGATGAAGGCGGGGATCTGCCGGCTGGCGTCGGCGATCGGCCGCTGCACCTGTCCGACGAGCTGGAGGAAGGCGGTCATCATACCGTAGGTGACGCTCCCGTTGCGGATGCCGAAGATGCCCCAGAGGAAGGCGGCGAAGTTGCCGGCCATGAATCCCAGGTTCATCAGTGAACGGGCTACCGCATTGTAACCCAACCGCTTGACGGTCTTCCTGACAATCTCGTCCTGCAGGTCCGCCATGGCCTTGAGGACGCGGTGCGTTCCGGTCAGCGTGAGGACGAGCACCCGGTTCTGGAGATTCTCCTGCAGGAGCGCCTGCACCTTGCTGTCGCGTTTACGGATGGCTGCGGTCAGTTCGCGCAGCTGGCGGAAGAACAGCTTCGAGCCGAAGACGGCCACCACCATCAGCAGGATCAGCACCCAGAGCAGGTTCGGGGCGAGGACGAGCAGGTAGACCGATGCGGCGAGGAGCTGCATGGCCGTGATGACCAGCCCGGGCATGCGCGAGCAGAGCAGGTCCGTCACGACGCGGATGTCCTCTTCGAGGCGGTTGACCGTGTCCCCGCTGTGGAAGGCCTCGCGGCCGTTCCATTTGCTTTCCAGCACGTGCGCGAAGGTCTCGTACCGCATCCGGTTCTGCGCTTTCACGACCGTCAGGTTTTCCCACCAGGAGGCGGCCTGCCCGATGACGATCTGTCCCAGCAGGACGCCGCCCATCAGGAAGATATGCGGCCAGAGCGCACCGTCGGACTGCTTCGTGACGATGTCCACCAGCTGTTTGCTGACCCAGACATAGGAGAGGGACAGGCCGATGCGGACCAGTCCCAGCAGGATGCTGACCAGGACACGGCCGCGGATCGGTCGGAACATCGACCACAGACCCTTCATGCAGGTGCGGAAGTCTTTCATTCCTCGATCACGCCGGCGTTCAGCCACGATTCGGCCAGCGCCTTGGCGTCCTTTTCCGCCACGCTTTCTTCCACGTCGTATTTCTCCAGCAGCAGGTTCTTCAGGTCTTCCGCCGTGAACTCCTTGCCTTCCACCTGCTCCCAGAGCCAGGCGGCGGAGTCGTTCAGCGAGATGATCCGGTTGAAGTTGATCTGCTGCAGCCCTTCACCGGCGAGGATATGCTCGCCGAGGAGCTTGCGAAGCACGAAACCTTCTTTCGTTCTCATAATGCGATTCTTCTGTATATGCCCAAAAAATATCTTCTCAACGGTTTGAGGACTCGCCAGAGGCGTCCTTTCCCCGGGATGACCGTCCGCCCGTTTTCGCGGAGGATGGCCGTGACCTTGCCCAGGATGTCGCTGCGGAGGACCCGTTCCGTCCCCTGCAGGTTCCCGTCGCCCATCAGCAGCAAGGTCTTCTCGCCGACGGAGACGACCCGGTGCAGGACGTAGCGTCCGTCATGGCGCGCCAGGATGATGTCGCCTTCTTCCGGCTCGCCGCAGGCGGACAGGCGGACGCTGTCGCGGTCTCCGCGGATGAAGGGGAGCATGCTGTTCCCCTTGGGCGTGAAGACGACGTCCTTCCCCTGCGCGACCAGGGCGGCGACTTCCTCGAGAAGCACCTTATTCGGCAGGACTCTCTTTTCCATAAACCGTACCATAGCTCAGACGCGCCGCCCCTTCGTCGGGCAGGCAGTCCAGGGTGTAGCAGGGGACCGCGGCGGCGATCCGTTCCGTCGCCGCGTGGATCCCGTCCGCCCAGGCGCGGTCGGCGCGGAAGGCGGAACAGGACGAGTAGACGGAAGCGTAGGCTTCCAGGACGCTCAGCCGGTGGATCTTGTTGAACGGGGCCTGGCGGATGCGGACGATCGCGGCCACCGGAACGTCGTGGTTGCGGTAGCAGGGCGTCTTGCCGCTCCAGGGCGAACCGTAGACCCGCACGCCGTCCTCTCCCGCGCGCAGGATCGGGTTGTCGTCGTTGAGCAGGGAAGTGCCTTCGATGTATTTGAGCCACAGCGAACTGTGCGTGCTCTTTCCGGTACCGCTCTTGCCCAGGAAGAGGACGCCGCGGCCGTCTTTCTCCACGACGGAGGCGTGCATCTCCAGGGTCAGGTCGCCGGCGGTGCGCCGCGCGAAGAGCAGCATCAGCGCGTCATTGACCGAGAAGGCGGTCAGGCGCGGTGTCAGGACATGGAGCAGGGCGTCTCCCTGCTGCGGATCGAACAGCAGGCGGGCGCAGACGGGCACGGTCCGGTGCGGCGTCATCTCCAGGTACCAGCGGCCGTCCGGGCAGGCATAGAGGTTCAGCACGGGCATGTCGTCTTCGGTCTCCTGGACCAGGAGCGGCTGCTTTCCTTCCGGAACCTCGAACGCTTCCAGCCGGAGGGTGAAGAGGGGCGTCCCGCCGTCCGCTTCCACCTCGAAGGGCTTGTAGTTGTCCAGCCCTTCGGCAGGGAACGCCGACGCGGGACCGGAAAGGGCGAACCGGTGGCCTGCGACGCAGAATACTTTTGAAAGGACACTCATAACACGGCAAAGGTACGAAGAAATCGGGTTTTATTTGAACGCGGACTTCACCGGACGGCCGACCCACGACTGGGGCGCCTTGAGGCCGAGGATGTAGGCGATCGTGGCGGGATGGTCGTACTGCATCACCGCATCGGTGATTTCGAATCCCTTCTTGACATGGCTTCCATAGAGGATGTAGGGCGTTTCCAGCTCATCCAGGGTGAATCCGCCGTGGCCGCGGCCCTTTCCGCCGTGGTCGGACGTCATGATGACGACGGTGTTCTTCCCGATGCCGGCATCCTTGATCGCCTGGAGAATCAGGCCGACGCTGCGGTCGATCTCCTCCATGCACTGGTAGTACTCCGGCGAACCCCAGCCGAGGGCGTGGCCGACCTCGTCCTGGTCGCCGATGTAGAAGGTGAACAGTTCCGGTTTTTTCTCGAGGATGTACGGCAGGGCCTGCTCGCGGGTGTACTTCTCCAGCGTGTAGCCCGAGGAAGGGTTGTGGTATCCCGCGTCATAGACCACATGGCCGATGACGGCGGTGTCCGTCACGAATCCGATGCCGTCCCAGTTGAAGACGACCCCGGTTTCCGCCTTGGGATGCTGTTCGCGCAGGATGGAATAGATGGTCGGGGGGATGCCGCGCTCGTTCACGTACGCCGCCGGGATGGCCGGCTCCTTGGAGTTCCAGGCATTGTAGCAGTGCATCTCGGTCGGCACGCCCATGAAGATGGAGGCCCAGTTGATGGCCGAAGCGGAGGGCATGACGGAGCGTTTTTTCAGGGTGTAGCTGCCGTTGTCCATCAGGTAGTGGATGTTCGGCAGGGTGGCGGGATCGGCCTGCTGCAGGCACCAGGAGGCCCAGCCGTCGATGCCGATCACGATGACGTGCTTCGCCTTGCGGCCGGCGAGAAGGTCCTGCGGCCCGGCCAGCAGGAACAGCGCCGTCAGGAGGATGAGTGTCTTTTTCATATGGATGTGTTTTTTCGTGTGATGGATCAGATTCTGGGGAGGATGTGGACCTGGAGCTTGGCGTAGGCCCGTTCCACCTTGGCGAGGGCTTTCTCGACCGTCTCGTCGGTGGCCAGCAGGACGCCGAATCGGCGGTGCCCCTTCACTTCCGGTTTCCCGAAGAGGCGGATCTGGACCCCTTCCTCGGAGAGAATGTCTTCCAGGCCGGAGAACGTGACTTGGTTGGTGTCGCCTTCCACGACGATGGCCTTGGAGGCGGAGGGACCGAGCAGGCGGATGCCCGGGACCGGCAGGCCGAGGACGGCGCGCGCGTGCAGGGCGAACTCGGAGAGGTCCTGCGAGATCATCGTCACCATGCCGGTGTCGTGCGGGCGCGGGGAGACCTCGCTGAAGATCACCTCTTCGCCCTTGACGAACATCTCCACGCCGAAGATGCCGTAGCCGCCGAGGGCGCCCGTGATCTTCCGGGCGATGTCCTGCGCCTTCGCCAGCGCCGCTTCGCTCATCGGCTGCGGCTGCCAGGACTCGCGGTAGTCGCCGTCGACCTGGTGGTGCCCGACGGGGGCGAGGGTGGTGGTGCCGCCGCAGTGGCGTACCGTGAGCAGGGTGATCTCGTAGTCGAAGGCGACGAAGCCCTCGACGATGACCCGGCCGGCGCCGCTGCGCCCTTCCTCCTGGGCGATGTGCCAGGAACGGTCGATGTCCGCTTCGCTGCGGACGACGCTCTGCCCGTGTCCGGAAGAACTCATCACCGGCTTCACCACGCAGGGGATGCCGACGGCTTCGACGGCGGCGCGGAACTCTTCTTCGGTGTCGGCGAACCGGTAGGTGGCCGTCGGCAGGCCGAGTTGTTCCGCGGCCAGGCGGCGGATGCCCTCGCGGTTCATCGTCAGCAGGGTGGCGTTCGCGGTGGGGATGACATTGTAGCCCTCCTTCTCGAGCTGCACCAGCGTCGGGGTGGCGATGGCTTCCACTTCCGGGATGATGTAGTCCGGCTTTTCCTGTTCGATGACGGCGCGCAGGGCCGCTCCGTCCAGCATGTTGATCACGTGGCAGCGGTGCGCCACCTGCATCGCAGGCGCAGAAGCGTAACGGTCGACGGCGATCACTTCCACGCCGTAGCGCTGGAGTTCGATCGTGACTTCCTTTCCCAGTTCCCCGCTGCCGAGCAGCAGGGCTTTCTTGGCGACACCCGTGAGGGGGGATCCGATAGTAAGCATCTTATCTGTTGATTTTTAGTTGGTTTGTACAATCAGTCGAAGGCGAGCCCGCTGTAGCGGCGGATGTAGAACTGGTCGATGGTCGCCTGGCCTTTCTTCGTCACCAGGAAGCGGACGATCTCGGCGATCTCTTCCGGCTGGATCAGTTCCTGCGGGTCGATGTCGGGGCGCATCTTCGTCACCATCTCCGTGGCGACGGCGCCGGGCGAGATCAGGTGCACGCGGATGCCCAGCGGCTGGACTTCCTTGGCGAAAACCTTCGTGAAGCCGGTGAGCGCGTGCTTGGAGGAGGCGTAGACGCTCTGGTTCGCGTACCCTTTGAACCCGACGACGGAAGCGATGTTGATCACGACGGACTTGGGGGAGGCTTTCAGGTAGGGGAGCGCCGCCTGGCAGAGGAAGAAGGGCGCTTTCGCGTTGACGGCGAAAATGCGGTCCCACTGCGCGGGCGTGGCTTCGGTGAACGGCCCGGCCAGGGAGAGGCCGGCGCAGTTGACCAGCACGTCGATCCCGCCGAACCGCCGGACGGCCGCGTCGATGACCGCCTGGTAGGAGGACGGGTCCGCCAGGTCGGCCCGGATGGCTTCCGCCCGGCTTCCGCCGGCCTCCGCCTGCGCCTTGAGCGCCGCCAGTTTCTCTTCGTCCCGGCCCACCAGGGCCAGGTCATATCCCAGGGCGGAGAGCTCCAGGGCGATGGTCCGCCCGATTCCCCGCGTCGCTCCTGTAACAAGTGCAACCATATCGATCGATTCTTTTTTGCAAAGTTATCATTTTCCCCGGTTCGGGGACCTTCTTTCCGGCTTTCCTCACGGGTTGTTCCGGTCGGGCAGGGCCGTGACCTCGAAGGTGAAACGGTCTTTCGCGCGGCCGCCCTTCACGTCGAAGCACAGCCGGTAGAGCCTTTCTCCCCAGACGCCCCGGAGCCGGGGATCGTCCATCGGGACCTCTTCCACCCGGAACGCCAGCTTGGCGGCGGGCCACGTCATCCGCAGGGCGAATCCGTCTCCGGAGAGCACCAGGGCGCCGTCCTGCTCCGTGCAGGGAAGCGGGGTCATGAAGACGACGGTCGTCCCGTCGGCCGCGCCCTCCAGTTCGTAGGAGTCGGAAACGGTGAACTTCCTGCCGCGCTGCAGCGTGTATTCCCGCACCCAGTGCGCGGCGCCGGCCGCTTCGGGGTAGGCGCCCGCGATGTCCGTCGAGAAGCGGACTTGCCGGGCGTCGGCCTTGAAGGCGCTGCCGGCCGCGGCGAACGATCCGCCGGGGGACTGCATCACCCCGCGGATGACCGGGAGGTTGTGGTAGCCCGACTGCATCGTCCAGATCTCGTAGCGCCTGCCGCTGAACGTCTCGCGCGTGTAGGTGCCGACGCCGGGGTCGACGAAGGCCGGCTTTCCGCCGTAGTACAGGACGAAGGAACCCACGTCGTTGTGGTTGTGCTGCTCACCGTTGTTCCCGCCCTTGGCGGCGAAGAAGAAGCCTTCCGGGCTGTTCTCCCGGTCGCGTCCCGCCGCCACCTGCAGGTCGGGCAGGTAGGCGTCGGCGACCAGCACCTCGGCGGACGCGGTGCCGGGCTTCTCCCAGAATGCGTCGAAGAGGGCGGCGGCGACATCCCCGCCGAGGGGCTGCGTCTCCGCATTGTATTTGTCCGCGAGGAAGGCGCCGAAGCCCTCCAGCTTCGCGTCGCCGATCTGCCGGCCGTAGCGGGCGATCTTGACACCGCCCTGCTGCAGCCGCGCCGGCGCGTCCGCGAAGTTGACATAGCGGTCACCGCCTCCGATGTACAGCTTGTAGATGTACCGGCCCATTTCCCGGATGATGCCCTGGTCGAACAGGTCGATCTGCCCGTGGGTGAAGGTCTTTAGCAGGGTGAGGTAGTTGTGCAGGTGACCCACGGCGGCGCCCCAGTAGGAAGGCCCTTCGTTGCAGCCGCCGTCCGCCGGGTAGGAGTTGATGAACAGGTCGACGGAGCCCATGCTCTTGTAGATGCCGTCCAGGCGCTTTGCGGGGTCGGTCTCGATCAGCAGGATGCTTGTCAGCATGTTGTAGCTGCACCAGGGCGTCCAGTTGTTCACGTTGCCCCGGTTCCAGCCGGTCATCCACCACATGTCGTTTTTCTCGTAATACGGGTCCAGCACCTTCCGGTGCATCTCCCGGACCAGCCGGTCGCCGATGAGCGGGCTGACGGCGTCGAAGGCGTCGTGGAGGAAATACCACGTCCACGCCAGGGTGGCCGCGGCGTCGCCCGTCGTCAGGTCGATGACGGGGTCGGTGTCGTCAGGCAGTTTCGTCGGCGGATCCTCGATCGCGCAGCCGTAGTCGTACAGGTAGAAGTGGGCCGAGGAACCCCAGAAGGTCTGCTCGCAGTAGGCGTACACCCCGTTGATGATGTCGTCCAGGAAACGCCCCTTGCCTTCCACCAGTTCGGCGAACAGGAGGGAGCGCAGGGCCGTCAGCCGCTGCGAGATGACCCGGTCCACGACGGCCCGGTTCCCGGTGCGGGTGAACTCCAGGTACATCGTAGGCAGGACGGAAGGCCATCCGAAGCCCAGGTATTGCTCTCCGGCGGCGATGGTCGCCGCGCGTTTTTCAGCAGGCAGGCTTTCCCACGCGGCGCGGTCGGCGTAGGCGGGGAAGGGAACCCAGTCGAACTGGTATGCGCAGAACCGGGAGACGGCCTCGCGGTTGTACGTGCCGGTCAGCAGGTCGCGTTTCTCGGCGCCGGCGCAGAGAACGGGAAAGAGGACCAGGACAAGGAGCAGGAGTTTTTTCATACAGCGTGTTTTCATTCTACACAAATATAAGAAAAATGCTTATTTTTGTGTATTATGGTATCTTTCCTGTTGAGTATTCTCGCCCTGCTTCTGGGATATCTCCTCTACGGGGCGTTCGTCGAGCGGGTTTTCGGACCGGATCCCGCCCGGAAGACCCCTGCCCTCACACGGGCGGACGGCGTGGACTATGTCCAGATGCCTTCCTGGAAGGTGTTCATGATCCAGTTCCTGAACATCGCGGGAACGGGGCCCATCTTCGGCGCGATCATGGGCGCGAAGTTCGGCCCGGCGTCGTATCTGTGGATCGTCTTCGGCTGCATCTTCGCCGGCGCGGTGCACGACTATCTTTCCGGCATGCTCTCCGTCCGTCACGACGGGGCGAGCCTGCCGCAGCTGGTCGGCACTTACCTTGGCCGCGGCACCCGGGGCGTGATGCTGGTCTTCTCCGTCCTGCTGCTCCTGCTGGTCGGCGCCGTGTTCGTGTACAGCCCCGCCATCATCCTGGGCGGCCTGGCCGGCGACGGCTCCGCCAAGTCGATGATGCTCTGGGTGGTGGTGATCTTCGCCTATTACGTCATCGCCACGATGCTCCCGGTCGACAAGATCATCGGAAAGATCTACCCGCTCTTCGCCTTCTCGCTGCTCTTCATGGCCGTTTCCCTCTTCGTCGGCCTGCTGGTCCGCTGGCCTTCGCTTCCGGAGTTCTGGAACGGAATCGGCAACATGGGGCCCTCGGTGGGCGTCAAGGGGCAGCCGATCTTCCCCTGCCTCTTCATCACGATCGCCTGCGGGGCGATCAGCGGCTTCCACGCCACGCAGAGCCCGATGATGGCGCGCTGCATCAAGAGCGAGAAAATGGGCCGGCCCATCTTCTATGGGGCGATGATCACCGAAGGCCTGGTGGCGCTCGTGTGGGCAGCGGTCTCCTCGTACTTCTTCGTCGACGGCGGCGCCGCGCAGGTGGGTTCCGACCTGACGGCGGCCGCGCCGACGGTGGTCACGAAGGTGTCCCGCGCCTGGCTGGGCGTCCTGGGCGGCGTCCTGGCCGTGCTGGGCGTCGTGGCCGCCCCGATCACGAGCGGCGACACGGCCTTGCGGAGCGCCCGCCTCATCATTGCGGAAACCCTGAAATACGACCAGCGGAGCATCGGCTCGCGCCTGGCGATCAGCGTGCCGATCTTCCTGGTCACGGCGCTGCTGCTCTGGTTCAATATCTCCGACCAGGACGGCTTCAACACCATCTGGCGCTATTTCGGCTGGGCCAACCAGACCCTCGCCGTCTTCACGCTCTGGACGATCACCGTCTTCCTATCCCGCCGCCGGGCGGGCCTGCGTTACCTGGTGGGCCTGGTGCCGGCCGCCTTCATGACCGCCGTCTGCCTCACGTTCATCCTCGTGGACAAGGTCGGTCTCGGCCTGGATGCCTGGTATGCGCCCTGGATCGGTGTCGTCACCTTCCTGGTGAGCTTGCTGCTGTTCTTCGCCTGGAGAAGGCGCGACCTTTCGGTGGAACAATCAAAAAACTGACAAGATATGCTTGACTCCAAAAACGGGCTTTGGATCGCCCACTGCGCTGACGGTCCGCTTTCGATCGTCGGAAAAATGGCCAACCGGCACGGCCTGGTCGCGGGTGCGACGGGAACCGGAAAGACCGTCACCCTCCAGGTGATGGCCGAAACTTTCTGCCAGGCGGGCGTCCCCTGCTTCATGGCGGACATGAAGGGCGACCTGTCGGGCATCTCCCGGCCGGGGCAGCTCTCCGGCTTCATCCAGAAGCGCCTGCCGGAATTCGGCATCGAGGATCCGCAGTTCCAGCGCTGCCCGGTCCGTTTTTATGACGTGTTCGGCGAGCAGGGCCATCCGATGCGCAGCACCGTCTCCGAGATGGGGCCGCAGCTGCTGACCCGTCTGCTGGGCCTGAATGACACGCAGGAGGGGGTGCTGAACATCGCCTTCCGCATCGCCGACGAGCGCGGCCTGCTGCTGATCGACATCAAGGACCTGCGGTCGCTGCTCAACTACGTGTCCGAGCATGCGGCGCAGTACACGTCCACCTACGGCAACATCTCTCCCGCCTCGGTCGGCGCCATCCAGCGCGCCATCCTCACGCTGGAGAACGAAGGGGCGGGCCTGTTCTTCGGCGAGCCGGCCTTCGACATCCACGACCTCCTGGCGACGGAGAACGGAAAGGGCGTGATGAGCGTCCTCGCCGCGGACAAGCTGATGCTGAAACCGAAACTCTACTCGACCTTCCTCCTGTGGCTGCTTTCGGAACTGTACGTGACGCTTCCCGAGGTCGGAGACATGGACCTTCCGAAACTGGTGTTCTTCTTCGACGAGGCGCACATGCTCTTCGAGGATACGTCGAAGGCGCTCGTGGACAAGATCGAGCAGGTCGTCCGCCTCATCCGGAGCAAGGGGGTCGGCGTGTATTTCGTCACGCAGAGCCCGACGGACATCCCCGACACCATCCTCGGCCAGCTCGGCAACCGGGTGCAGCACGCGCTGCGCGCCTACACGCCGCGTGACCAGAAGGCGGTCAAGGTGGCGGCGGAGACGTTCCGCGCCAATCCTTCCTTCTCCACCGAGGATGCGATCATGAACCTGGAGACCGGCGAGGCGCTCGTCTCCTTCCTCGACGAAAAAGGCGCTCCCGGCATGGTGCAGCGCGCCAAGATCCTCTTCCCGCTCAGCCAGATCGGCGCCATCGCCCCGGAGGTCCGCGCCACCCTCATCAAGGATTCCCTCATCTACGGGAAGTACGACACGCCGGTCGACCGTGAAAGCGCCTTCGAGGTGCTGATGGCCGAGCGCGAGGCGGCCCTGCAGGCCGAGGCCGAAGAAAAGGCGGCGCAGCAGGAAGTCAAGGAGAAGGCCGCCAAGGAGAAGGCTTCCAAAAAAAGCGGGACCTCGTTGTGGGGCAAGGTCTCCAAGGCCGTGACGACGGCGATCGTCGGCGCCGTGGCCACGTCCGTCGGCACCGCGGTTTCCAACAAGGTGTCCGGAAAGAAATCCAAGGGTTCCAAGTCCGTGAAAGACAGCGCCGGCCAGGTGGTGAAGAAGGCCACGACGGCGGCGACGCGCACAATCACGCGTGAGATTTCCCGGTCCATCCTGGGAAATCTCATCAAATGACGCGTGTCGCGGGGATTACTGGGCGGCGGCCATCTGGACGCCGTCCAGGTCGATCAGGGTGAACTGGGCCGCTCCGTCGTAATTCGTCAGGATGCCGGTCACGTTCACCTTCTTTCCTTTCTGGATCTCCGGATCGATTTCCGCGTCCGAGAACTTGGCATAGCCGCTCGAGCGGATCTGTACGTCCGTGCCGCCGGGCATCCGGAAGTACTGGCTCACGGAGTAGGCGGCGGCGCCGTCCAGCAGTTTCTTCTTGTTGGCCGGGTCGGCGACGGTTCCGTAGTTCTGGTCGTTTGAGTTGCCGATTTTGGCGCTGTCCCATTTCCCGGAGTTGAGGTACTCCTTCATCTTGTTGGCGCTCATCGCCCAGGTCGTCACGCCCCACTGCTTATCGGAAAGGAACAGGCGGTTGGATGACTCTTTCTTGTCGACGTTCGCGTCCAGGTAGATCAGCACGAAGATCTCGTTGGCGTAGGCCAGGTTCTGCAGGGTCACCAGCGTGCCGAAGCACGGGCTCTTGTAGGAACGCTTCAGGGCATCCTTCAGCTCGTTTTCGGAGATGACGCGCGGACTGACCGGGGCGGCCTTCGCACCCTTGAAGATGTGGGCGCCGATGAGCCGTTTCACGTCCATGTAGGCGGTTTCGTACGATTCGGTCGGGTCTTCCATGCCGAGCTGCAGCATGCCGCTGTAGTTGCCCAGCGTCAGGCCCTGGCACTTGACGTAGACCCACTGGCCGGTTTTGTAGTCGTTGTACAGGCTGCTGTTTCCGATCTTGAGCTCGATGCCGCCGGTCTCGTCCTGGATGAACAGGGAGCGGTAGATGTTGCCCGATGCGTCGGAGGAGATGACCTGCCCGCCGATGACGAGGTCTTTCTCGATGTGGTACGGCGTGCCGTCGTAGAGGGCTTTCAGGTCAGCGATGGTCGTGTTGACGGCCAGGGTCTGCGCCTGGGGCTCGCCGGGCGTGCCCTGGTTCCCCCAGACCGGTTCCCATTCCTGGCAGGATGCGGCTGCAAGCAGGAGCAGCGTCGCGATGGTATACAGGATCTTTTTCATCTTTTCGCCTCTTTAGAATCGGAAATAAAGGTTCAGCATGTAGTTGGCGCCTGCCATGTAGAAGTACTTCGGATCGAAGCTGTAGTAGCGGGTCTTGCTGACGGTGTTGTCCACCATGCGGGTCTGCTCGAAACCGCCGGTCTTGACATCCCGCTTGTTCAGGACGTTCTTCGCGTTGAGGGAGAAGCCGTACTGGAACTTGCGTTTGTAGTACCACGACTTGCCGACGCTGAAGTTGACCAGCCAGGCCGGGTTGAAACGCTCCTGGGTGGTGATGGCTTCGGCTTCTTCCGCCGTGACGACGCGGTCGGGGCCGGCGGTGGCGTAGTCCGTCCGGCTCAGCGGGCTCATGCTGAGGTAGGAGCGGTCGAAGTAGTCGACGTCGGCGTCGATGAACCAGTAGTTGTAGAAGTAGGAGAGCCCGAGGCTCGCCGCGACCTGCGGCGTGCTGGGGATGTAGTGCCTCTGCGTGGTGCCGTCCGTCATCGGGTTGCTCTTCCAGTAGGGGACGAGCATCTTGTCGTAGACGGTCTGCGCGCTGTTGTCGACGGTGGCCGTCAGCAGCGGGTTGGACGTGTACACGTATTCGCCGGCGGTGAAGACGCCCACGACGGACAGGCCGCTGAGGGGCGTCGGCACTTCGAAGCCGAGTTCCATGCCCATGTGCCGCTCGTCGATGCCGCTCAGGGCGAAGTTGCCGAAGGAGTTGTTCAGGTCATAGTAGACGCTCATCACGTCGGTCTGATCTTCGATCGTGGTGTAGAAGCCCGTTACGCGCAGGCTGTAACCGTTGGCCGCGTACATGTAGTTGACATCGGCCGACAGCGACTTCACGTTCGTCAGGTCCTTGACCATCGTGTTGCGCGTACGCGGGGCGACGAAGGCCTGGTCGAAGTAAGGCGCGTCGCTGGAGTAGCCGGCGTTGGCGTAGAAGCGGTGGCCGCCCGTCATGGAGTAAGCCAGGTTCACTTTCGCGGCGTAGGTCAGGAAGGTGGACTTCGCGGAGTTGCCCTTCGAGGTGATCGCTTCGCCGTTCTCGTCGTAGGTCGTCAGGAGCTGTCCCTGGAAGTAGATCGGGTTGCCCGCGCCGTCCAGGCCGGGGAAGAGGCCTTTCCGCACGAGGCCTTCCCGCCAGAAGCGGGTGGCGCCCAGACGGCCGCCCACGGTCGCTTCCAGGCCGCCGAAGGTGAACTTGCCGGTGGCCCAGCCCTCGCCCTTCATCAGGTGGGCGTAGTAGTCGTAGCCGTACTTGTCGCCGTTTCGGATCATGCGGGCTTCGCCGTGGTTCAGGAAGTACTCCAGGTCGTTCTGGATCATCGTCATCGACGAGGAGTAGTCACGCTCCGCGAACTGGTCGACATCCAGGAAGTAGGAGCCGCCCAGCAGGTCGTTCATCTTCTTGTAGTATTCGGTCCGGTTGAGCTTCCCGTTCAGGCCCGCCGTGATGATGGCGGACGGAGCCGGCTGCCACTTGACGCTGGTGGCCAGGTTGATGTCGTTCTGGTCGACATGGCGCTCTTCCAGGGCGTACTTGGAACGGCCGCCTTCGCTGTTGCGGTTCACCGAGTAGAGCCGGTCCCAGTCGACGTGGACGGTCTCGGCCACATGGTTCTCCCAGGCGTCGCGCGCCCAGGCGGCCTTGGTCGGGTTCAGGCGGTTGTAGTCGGGATTCTCCATGTAGAAGTAGCTCGGCAGGTTGCGGTAGTAGTCGGGCCGGGGATCGAGGGCGTCGTACCAGTCCAGGGCGGTGTAGCCGTTCCGGCCCGTCCGGAAGAGGAGGGTCGTGGAGAGGGCGAACGTCCGCGAGGGCGTGTAGTCGTATTTCAGGAAGGTGATGGGCTCGTAGGTGATGCGGTTGCGGGCGTTGCGCGCCTTGCCGTTCTGGAAGCCCCAGTTGGAGTTGTACATGTTGTCGCCCATCAGGTCGTAGACTTCCTGGGTCGAGGCGTTCTGCGCGCCCCGCTGCCCGGGCGCCCCGAAGGAGACCAGGGCGAGCCGGTGGATGTCGTTCCAGTTCTTCTCGACGCCGAGATAATAGGCGAAGGAGCGGTAGTAGATGCCCTGCACCCAGTCGTTGCCGCCCAGGCGGGCGGAGGCGCTGACCGCGTACGACCAGCCCTTGTCATTCTCGGGAGCGGCGAAGGTGCCCATCAGCCGCAGCCGGTACAGGGCGCTGTTCGTCAGGATGCTGAACCGCTTGCCCGGACGCACCTGCGCGGGCGTGGCATACAGGTTCGACAGGCCGTTGTAGCCGCCGATGCCGTAGGGCGAGATCTCCGAGCCGATGACCGAGGCCTTGGCGCGCATGACCTCGTTCAGGCCGCTCCAGAGGGAGTAGGGGGAGTATCCCGTCAGGGCGTCGTTCATCTTCACGCCGGCGACGTAGACGTCCTGCGACTCGCTGGCGTAGCCGCGGGCCCGGAAGCGGACGGCGCTGAAGTTGTAGCCGGCGATGTTGTTGAAGACGTCGTTCTGGTCGTAGAGGATGGTCGGCGTGTCTTCGTAGCCCGTGCCGTCCAGGTCGAATTCGCCGAAGGAGGAATCGTCCACTTCGCCGGCGGTCACCGAGGGCGACAGGCTCACGTTGAACATGTTCTTGACGAAGCCGTCGTTGACGGTCACGTTGACGGTCGTCTGCAGGAATCCCGGCGCTTCGATCACCAGGTCGTACATGCCGTCGGCGAGGGCGTCGATCTGGAAACGTCCTTCCGCATCGGTCGTGACTTCATGCAGCTGCGCGGCGCCCGTCCGCAGTTTCAGGGTGGCGCCGGCCACCGGCGACTTGTCCGCCCGGTTCACGACCGTTCCCTTCACGCCGCCGGAGGGTTCCTGGGCGAAGAGGGAGAAGCTCAGCAGCGCGATCGCCGCCGACGTGGCGAGTATTTTTCTGAAAATCATTGTTTATCTGGATATTACGATATACGTGGGGTAGTGGTCGCTGTAACCGTTGATGAAGGCGCCGTTGGACATCGTCCGTTTCGGCTGTCCTTTGTACTGGCCTTCCTGCTGGGTCAGGAACGGCGCGGAGAAGATCCGTCCGTAATACTTCTTGTTCACGATGGGGCGGATGCCGTACGTCCCCTTGGCAGGGTCGGCCAGCGCGTGGTTCACCAGGATGATGTCGAAGATGCTCCATACGCCCTGGTAGGCGAGGGAACCGAAGCCCGCTTTCAGCATGGAGAGGAACGGGTTGAAGAAGTCCGCGGAGGACATGTCCTGGATGCGCTCCATCCCGTGGAGGTAGACCGCCATGCTCTCGTCGGTGGGATCGTCGTTCATGTCGCCCATCACGACGATCTTGATGCCGGGATACTCCTGCATCAGGCCGGATGCGTTCTCATAGATGATCTGGGCTCCGCGGCTCCGCAGGTCGCCGCTCTTCCCGCCGATGCGGGAGGGGAGGTGGGTGACGTAGAAGGCGAACATTTCGTCCCCGATCGTGCCGCGCACTTCGAGGATGTCGCGCGTGCGGAAGTTGCTCTGCTCCAGCGAGTCCATGAGGAAGTGGATGTCCGGGCTGTCGAACGTGAACGGAATCGACCGGCTGCCCAGGAGGGTGAACTGGTCTGGGCGGTACAGCAGCGCGCAGTCGACGCCGCGCCGGTCGGGACCGTCGTAATGGACGATCTGGTAGTTGGCGTCGGCGATCTGGGGGTCGGACACGAGGTCTTCGAGCACGTTGCGGTTTTCGATCTCGCTGACGCCCAGGACGGTGTGGTACACCTTGTTCTCGTCCTTCATCGCGCGGATGACGGAGGCCATGTTGTGGACCTTCTTCGCGTATTTCACTTCCGTCCACTGGTTGGCCCCGTCGGGCAGGTATTCATAGTCGTTCTTCCCTTCGTCGTGGTAGATGTCGAAGAGGTTCTCGAGGTTGTAGAATCCGATGACGTGGCTCTTCTGCACCTTCTGCGCCCCCGCGGCGGGGGCGAGCAGGAGGACGGCCAGCACGAAACAACAGAATTTTCTCATCTTCTTGACAGGTTTATTGCCACCACCAGGAGACGGTCGACGGGTTTTCGTCGCGGATCGCCTTCGCCGTTTCGGCGCCTACAGCGGCGTCCAGGTTGACGAACAGCTTGTAGCCGACGATTTTCTCAAGGTCGGAAAGCGAGATCGACATGTCCTTGGTGATCTTGGATGCGTATTTGTTTTTGTTCTCGAACCAGAAAGCGCAGCCCATGTAGCCCTTGTGGCCGACGGACGTGTTGCCCTTCTTGTAGCGCAGGAGGGCCTTGAAGTAGCCTTCGGGGACGGCGACGGCCTTCCCGACATTGTCGCGCACCGTCGTCGGGGAAGTGCCCAGCGTGCACCCCGTCACGACATACAGCGTGTCGGTGCCGGCCGTGGCGCCGGTCTTGCGGGCCCAGGCGCGGACCTGCGTTTCCAGGTTGGCCCAGGTCCCGCCGTTGAAGTTGTAGTCCTGGGGCGTCATGTTGGTGTAGTAGAAGGTCTGGACGTTTGCAGCGTAGTTCAGGCGGTCGGCCGAAGGGATCTGGTGCCCGCGCGACCAGCCGCCGGTATAGGCCTTCTCCAGGATGGGCTGGAGGGATTTCGGGAGGCTCGGGTCTTCGCCCCACTGGTCGGTCCGGTTTCCGGAACCGATGTTCCAGGCGCACAGCGGATAGGCCACCCAGCGCGCGACGAGGTGGTCGTAGTCCCAGTAGTAGGAATAGTTCCGCGTCCGCGTCGAACTGATGGTCATTTCATGCGTGAAGAACTCGTAGCCGTCGGCGGCGGAGGTCGCCGGCAGTTCCATCCAGCGCCCTGAGGCGGTTTTCGCACCGTATCCGCGCGCGGAACCGCCGCCGGAAAGCCGGCTCTGGGTCAGCGTGGCGGAGGCGGAGCCGCCGTTCCCGGTAAGGACGATGACGGCGGAGCGGATCTCGGACGGGTTCTCGCCGTAACTGAGGACGACCCGGTCCGAACTGCCCGTCCCGGTCGCCGGGGAAAAGGACACCCAGTCCGCCGTGCTGGAGAGCGTCCAGCTGCCGGAGGCCGTCACGGTCATGAACTGGCTGCCGGCTTCACCGGAGACCGTCGTTGTCTTGATGGTGACGGAGAGGGGTGTCAGCGGCTCGTCCGCTGCGGGTGAGCTGCAGGAAACGGCCATCGGTGACAGCGCCAGGAGCAGCGCCGTCACCGGACCGGAAAGATATCGGAACAGGCGGGTCATTCTCCTCCGGCGGCTTCCAGGGTGACGGCCATCTTCTGGAGACGCCAGTGCCCGCTGCCGGTGGGCCGGGAGAGGCTCACGGATGCGGCGGAGCCGGTCCAGGTCGCCGATTCGACGTCATAGGAGCCGGCGCTCACGGTCGCCTTGTCGTCGGGCGCATAACCGTTGGCGAAGGTATAGACGATTTTGGTGATGACCTTCCCCTCCGCGGCGGATACCTTGACGGTGCCGTCGCCGTAGATGCGCATTCCGTTCCCCGTCGTGTAGTATTTCCCGTTGTTTCCGCCGCCCTCGAAGTTGACGGTGATGTAGGTTCCCTTGGCTTCGAGGTAGGGCTCTCCGTTCTCATATCCGAACTTGGAGAAGTCGACGGACTCGCCGTCATCGGTCACCGTGAACCCGTTGGAGAGTACCACGCCGTCGTCATCGATCTGGGTGGCGATGACGTTGAGGTATTTGCCCTGGGAGGTGAAATAGAGGAAGTAACCCTTCACCGTGATGTTGTGCCCGTTCAGGGAGGAGATGTCGGCTACCGGAGCGACCAGGCTTCCGATCACGTCTTCCGTCCCCTCGACGGCGACATTGTAATAGTTTCCGGAGATGGAGAGTTTCCCCTTGAAGGTGATGTATTCACGGGAGTCGGCGCTGTAGGAAGCGAAGGAGGACGTGATGTCCTTGGGCTCCGGGCGGGAGACGGCATTGTCGCTCGAGACGACCGTCACGGTCGGATCCGTCAGCTGCGGGACACCGCCGTACTCGCCGCGCGTCGAGACGACCGTCACCATGTCGCCTTCCTTGGCCGTTCCGCCGTGGACGTAGATCATCGCATCGTCCTGGCTGATCAGGAAGCCGGTCTTGGCGGCGGCTACCACCAGGGCGGGGCCCACGTTCAGGTGGGCGCCCTGTGCGGCGTCGAGCGCCTGGGCGACCGTCGCGTCCGTCGCCTCTGCAGGCGGATCCGTCGGGTCGACGCTGCCGCCTTCACCGTCCGTGATTTCCGTGGCGATGACGTAGAGGTACTTGCCCTGGGAGGCGAAATAGAGGAAGTAACCCTTCACCGTGACTTCCTTCCCGTTCAGGGCGGAGAGGTCCTGGGTAGGCTTGACGATGCTGCCGGTCACGTTGTCCGAACCGGCGACGGAGATGTTGTAGTAGTTGCCGCTGATGTTCAGCGTGCCCTTGAAGGAGATGTATTCACGGGTGTCGGCGCTGTAGGAACCGAACGAGGAGGTGATGTCCTTGGGCTCCGGATGGGAGACGGCGTTTCCGCTCGAGACGACCGTCACGGTCGGATCCGTCAGCTGTGCGACGCCGCCGTATTCGCCGCGCGTCGACTCGACCTTCACCATGTCGCCGACGGCCGCCGTGGCGCCGTAGACGTAGATCATCGCGTCGTCCTGGCTGATCAGGAAGCCCGCGGAGGCGCTGGCCACCACCAGGGCCGGTCCGACATTCAGCCGGGCGTCCTTCGCGGCGGCGATCGCCTCGGCGACCGTCGCGTCCTTCGCCTCGACGGGCGTGTCGTCGAAGGAGAGGATGTAGGCGTCGATCACTTCGTGCTGCTGCTTGTCAGCGAAGAAATCGTACTTGCCGGACAGAGTTACGGTGCCGCCGTTGGAGATCTTGCTGCTCCACTCGTCCTTGTTCTTGACGCTGTAGACGTAGATCGACCCGCTGTCGTCCGTCAGGTCGAAGCTGCAGAACTTCGCGTTGAATCCGCTCACGGTGCCGGTCAGCTTGTAGTAGTTGTTCTTGTCCGCCGCCTTGATGAAGTCGCTCACCGAGCGGGCGGGGGCGTTCTGGTAATCGGACGGGTCCGGACCTTCTTCGGTCTTTCCGTTGAGCGTGTGGATGTAACTGTTCCCCTGGCCGACGGTCTCGGGCGTGTTGCCGCGGTAGTTGACGACCTTGCCGTAAATGGTCACCTCGTCCCCGACCGCGAGCTCGGGATCGGAGGAGGTCCACTTCCTGCCGCCGAGATAAAGGGTCTGGTAGGCGTAGAACTGGACCGTCTCCTTGGAACCGTCCTCGGAGATGTAGAAGTTGGCATTGCCGAACGTGCCGCTTTCCGCGAAGGTCGCCTTGATCTCGCTCACCTTTCCGGTCACATAGACGGCGGTGGGACTGGCCACGTCGGGATCCAGGGTCTTGATGTACGCCACGGCGCCCGCGGGGTTGTAAGGGGAGGCCTCGGTGCCGTCACCGGACGGCTTGTCGGTCGTGTCCTCGCCCTTGGCTCCCGGCTGGGAGACGGCGATGGTGCGGTAGTCGAATTCCGTCTTGACCTTGATTTCGGCGGTACGGTCGTTCGATTCGTTCGACAGGGCGGTGACGGTCACGGTCGCCGCGGTGCCGGAGGCGCTGCCGGACGTGGGCGTGACGGCCAGCCAGCCGGCTTCGGTTTCCACCGTCCAGGCGCGGTTGGCGTTGACGGAGAACGTGAGGTTGCCACCGGTCTGCTGGAAAGCGAGTTCGGTGGGCGTGACATTCAATACGGGAAGAGCGATATCTTCTTCTTCCTTGCAGCCGAGCAGCAGCGCGGTCGCTGCGAGCATCGGGATAACGATACGGTATAGTTTCATTGTGTCTTGTGATTGTCCAATACTTGCAATAGAGTTGCAATTTACGTATTTATCTTCAAATCTCAAAGCGAAGTATCCGTATCCTTTTAAAAAAAGCCGGTCCATATCGGACCGGCTTTTCCTTTCCTCCCGTGGCTTCCGGCTTATGAGTCGCTGCCCGTCACGTGGATGGTCACGCTCTTGAGCGTTTGCGCACCCACACGGAACGACACGACGGCCGTTCCGACCTTCTTGGCGTAAAGGTGGTATTCCATGCCGAGGTACCCGCCCCTGTCGATCACTTCCGTCGGATTGACCGACACGATCAGGTACTTCGGGTTGACGAACTCTTTCGTCGTCTTGTTGTACAGCCGCAGGGTGATGCAGTCATTCTCCGTGGACCCCAGCTTGTGGGTGATCTCGGACGGAATCTCGGAATCTCCGTAGTAGACGACATAGGTGACCGCAGCCGCGTTGACCGTCACGTCGACGATGGCGATGACTTTCCCATCAAGGGAGAAGGTCAGCGTGGTCGTACCGGCTGCTTTTGCGAAAACGTTCAGCTGGCTGGTCGTCCGGGAGATGAGGCTGGCGACGGAACTCTTTGAGGTGGTCACCGAAACATCCTTGGGATTGAGATAGGACCCGCTGTTTTCGTCATACAGCCGGAAAGGCAGATAGTCGTCCGGATTGACGCCGATCGAATAGGTGAGCGAAAGGATCTTCTCGCCGTTGTAACGGATGGAATACTGGGTCTTGTCCGTGACGGTGACCTTGCACGTGGCGGTCTTGCCGCCGTCCTTGGTCGTGGCGGTGATCGTGGCCGTTCCCGCCTTCTTGGCGGTCACCTTACCATTGGCGTCCACGGTGGCGACACTCTCGTTGGAGGAACTCCAGGCGACGGTCTTGTCCGAGGCGTTCGAAGGCTGCACGGAGGCGGTGAGCTGGAGGCTTTCGCCGACGGAGAGCCCCACGGCCGTCTTGTTGACGGTCACGCCGGTCACGTGGACGGTGGCCGCGACGACGGTAACCTTGCAGGTCGCGGTCTTGGCCCCGTCTTTCGTCGTGACGGTGATCGTTGTCGAGCCCGTTTTCTTGGCGGTCACCTTTCCGTTGGCGTCCACGGTGGCGACACCCGTGTTGGAGGATTGCCAGGTGACGGTCTTGTCCGTCGCGTCTTCAGGCTGGACGGTGGCGGTCAGCTGGAGGGTCTCTCCGACGGGAAGCGTCGCTTCCTCCTGGTCGAGGGTGACGCCGGTGACGGCGACGGCGGGCGTCCTGACGGTGACCTTGCAGCTTGCGGTCTTGTTGCCGTCCTTGGTGTGTACGGTGATGATGGCGGTGCCGGTCTTCTTGGCGGTCACCAGACCGTTGGCATCGACCGTGGCGACGCCGGTGCTGGACGAATTCCAGGTGACGGCCTTGTTCGCGGCATTTTCGGGCTGGACGGTGGCGGTGAGCAGGAGGGTCTCCCCGACGGCGATCGCCGCCTCCTCCTTGTCGAGGGTGACGCCGGTGACGGCGACGGTCCCCGCCTTGACGGTGACGGTGGCCGTGGCTGTCTTGCCGCCGTCCTTGGTCGTGGCGGTGATGGTGGCGGTACCGGCTCCGACGGCCGTGACGACGCCCTTGTCATCGACGGTGGCGACCTTCTTGTCGGAGGAGGTCCACTCGATGGTCTTGTCGGTGGCGTCTTCGGGGGCGACGGTGGCCGTCAGTACGGCTGTCTCTCCGGGTTCCAGGTTCAGTTTGTTCTTGTCGAGGGTGACGCCGGTGACGGCGACGGTCCCCGCCTTGACGGTGACGGAAGCCGTGGCCACCTTGCCGCCGTCCTTGGTCTTGGCGGTGATGGTCGCGCTTCCGGCGCCGACGGCGGTAACCTTGCCGGTCTGGTCGACGGTGGCGACGGAGGTGTTGGAGGATGACCACTCGATGGTCTTGTCAGTGGCGTTGTCCGGCTGGACGAAGGCGTTCAGCTGGAACGTCCCGCCCGGCTGCAGTTCGATGGCGGGAGTGGATAGCGAAACGCCCGTGACGGAGACTTTGGCCGGCACAGGCTGCTTCTCGTTTTTGTCCGGTTTGCAGGAAAAGAACATTCCCGCGGCTGCGAGGATCAGCAGGAGAGAAAGAATCTTTTTCATATCGATGGAATCAATAGTTGATGATTCAGGGCTAAGTTTCTTTGCATCAAATATATGAATAATTTTATAAAAAAAGACCGGCCATGTCCTGGCCGGTCTCTTTTTCCGCGAATCGGGGCGTCAGTTCTTCTTCTTGTGGCTGAAGTAGATACCGCCGCAGAGCTCGATGGTCGACACGCCGTTCTTGTCGGTGTAGGTGTCCTTGTAGCCGATCATCGTCAGTTCGTCGCCGACTTCGATGCCCGTGTTGGCGATGAAGTACTTGCGGTTGTCGCCCGTGGCGCCGTATCCGGGGTAGGTTCCGAAGACATACAGCGTGGAAGTGCCGTCGGAGATGTACAGGTTGCCGTAGTCGTTGGGCTTGCCGTTGCTGCCCAGCAGCGAGGTGATGGTACCGGTAACCATGTAGTAGACATCCTTGCTGTCCGGCTTCGTGAGGAAGTCGGTGACGGAGATCTTCGTCACGGCATGCACGATCCCTTCGAACGTGCCGGAAACGATCTGGGGGCTGCCCTTGTATTCGCCGCGCTGGCCGACGACGGTGACGATGTCACCGACCTTCGCGCCGGACGCCTTGAAGCCGGTGGCGCGGTAGGCCAGCGTCTTGCCGGACCAGTCCGCGATGTAGAAGCTCTCACCCTGCTTGTCGGAGGTGTACAGCTCCGTGACGACGCCGGTGATCCGGTACAGGGTCTGGCCGACCTCCGCCGCGATGAACTGCGCGACGGAGACTTCGATGATGGAGCCTTCCTGGACGATCTCCACGCTCACGGAAGAACTGTTCTCTCCGGAAGTGGAGCCGAACGCGACGGTGGAAGTACGCGCGCCGGCAGCGTTGGCGACGGCCTTCATGGTGACCACGGCCGTGTCAGGGACGGCGACGGTCGGGAACTGCGGATCCGGGACGCCGGGGATCATGCGGATGTCGGAGACGCTGAGCCAGGCCTGGTCGGCCTCGGGGATGGTGACGGTGGGACCGCCGCCCTTGCACACCAGGCGGATTTCCTTCTCGCCGCCTTCCTTGGCGATGTTGCCTTCCTGGATATCGACGATCTGGATGAGGGACTTGACGAGTTTGACCAGCGTCACGTCGACCATCTGCGGATCGCCCTTATAGTTGCCGCGGGGACCGACGACGGTGAGCACGTCACCCAGTTCGATGCCCCAGCTGGCAAGCGGGTAGTTCTTGAACTTCCCGTCCTTGTCGGCAAGGCCGTAGACGAGGATGGTGCCGGAGTCGTCGGTGAGGTAGAAGTTGCCGTACTGCTCCGCGTTGGAGTACCAGCCCGTAACGGCGCCGGTTATCTCGAGCTTGCGGCCGTCGGGGCCGGTCAGCGCCTCGGCGATCTTGACGGAGGAGGCGGCGTCCGTTCCCTGGGCGACATTGATGTACTGCTCCTGGTCGCCGATCTTGATCTTCAGCTTGGCGAGCCGGTAGGCTTCGCTGCCGGTACCGGTGAAGGTCACCGTCGTCGTTCCGGCGTTGCCGGAAGTCGGTTCGACGGTCAGCCAGTCGGGAATGGCGTTGATGCCGTGGTCGTCGACGAACTGCCAGGGACCGGTGGCGGTCACGGTAACCGTGTTGGAACCGCCGGCGGGGTCGATGGAGACGTAGGTATTGGAGAGCTTGAGCGAATCCAGCTGGTTGCTCTTGACTTCGTCCGTGCAACCGGCTACGAGGGTGCAGAGTGCCGCGATGGCGGAGAGGATGAATATCTTGCGTTTCATAATCGGATGCTGTGATTAGTTGAACATGTACTTGAGACCGATCTGCGCATACCAGCACTGGCCGACGTTGCGGACGCGGGTCCAGGTCTGCGTGTTGCCGTTGACGGCTTTGTTCGTGGTGAACACGGGCACGCCGTCGGAGTCGATCCGGGAGATGTCGAGCAGGCGGCCGGCGTTGAGGTCCGGATTCATCTGCTTGCTCACGCCCCAGGAGGAGTTGAACAGGTTGAGGATGTTCTTGACGTCGAAGTTCAGCTGCAGGGCGTTGGTCGTGCCCGCGATCTTGACCTTGAAGTCATGCGCGAAGCGGAAGTCGAGGCGGTGCACCCACGGGGAGTAGATGCTGTAGGCTTCGGCGTACTGGCCCTTGTGCTTGCTGAGGTACGGGTCGTTCTTGGCGAAGGCCCAGTAGCGGGCGGCGTCGTCGGAGGAAGCGAAGCGGATCTCCTTGTCGTCACGCGGGATGTACATCGCATCGTAGTTGTAGGAGTCGCCGTTCAGGTCGCTGGCGTACATGTAGGAGTAGTTGAAGCCGCCCCTCCAGGTCTCGTAGAAGAGGCTGAAGTGGTTGTCGGCCGGGTCGTCGTAGGTCAGGGACAGGTAGGCGCGGTCCGGCGTCACGTACTGCGAGTTGTGCAGCTGGACGTTGTTCGGGCCCTCGGACGTCGGGATGTAGGTGAACGCGGAGGACGCGTCGGAGCCGGGCATGCCGGTGAGCTCCTTCGAGAAGGTGTGCGTGTAGGCGCCGACGATGCTCAGGCCGTCGGCCGGACGCATGTTGAGCTGGAGGCTCGCGGAGCCGCCGTAACCCTTGTCGGTGTTCGTCAGCATGTAGGCGGAGGTGCCGACGCGGGACTTCTCGTAATTGTAGGTGTACGTGAAGTCGGTCGGATAGAGGTGCCGGTTGTCGGCGCCGTTCAGGCGGGCGAAGCCCTCGGGATCCTTGATGTTGAGGTCCTTGATGCGGACGGCGTTGATGGTCTTGTTGTAGATCACTTCACCGGTGATGCTCATCGGGAACGAGGTCGGGAGGGCATAGTCGATGGCCAGGGAGGTCTTCCAGACCTGCGGCATCTTGAACTTCGGGTCGACGGCGGCGAAGCTGCTGCCGACGGTGCCCTTGGCGGGATCGTAGTCCTTCGGCGTGCCGAGGTTCTTGATCATGAAGTCGCGGAGGTCGTGGTAATCGGTGATGATGTCACCCTTGAACTGCTCGAGGGCGGGATCGGGGGTACCGTTGGTGGTCGTGAACTTGGCCTGGTACTGGACGACGCCCGAGTTGGTCGGCATGTTGGTGAAGAACACGAGCGGGAGACGGCCGGTGAAGAGGCCGGTACCGCCGCGGACCTTCAGGCTCTTGTCGCCGAACACGTCATAGATGAAGCCGATGCGCGGGGAGACCTGCACCTTCGGGGTGGGCCACTTGCCGGTGTCGACGTGCGTGCCGTTGTAGTCGAGGGCCTTGATGGCGTTGTTCGTCGCCAGGTCGCGGTTGTCGAAGATGATCGTCTCGAGACGCAGGCCGGCGGTCAGTTTCAGCTTGTCGGTGGGGTTCCACTCGTCCTGGCCGTAGATGGCGGCCTTGTGGAAACGGACCGTCGCGGCGGGATCCTCGTTGCCGCCGTAGCCGTAGGTCAGGTTGACCGTCTCGGGCGTGGCGCCGGTGAGGAAGTCGTCGATGGAGTTGTAGCGGTAGTAACCGGTACCGTTGCGCATGTAGGCGTTGTCGGCGAGCTGCCAGTCGTAGCTCAGACCGGCCATGATCTTGTGGTTGCCCTTGTAGAAGGTGACATCGTCCTTGGCGGTGAGCACCTTGTTGTGGACGGCGTTCTTCCAGGTGAAGAGCTCGTATCCGGCGGCCATGTAGATGTCGTCGTCGATGCTGCCGCCGAGGATGTCGATGAACGGGAACGGCTCGGAGTTGCTGCCGCGGACGTCGTCAAGCTCGGAGTAGGTGATGAGCAGCTGGTTGGAGAGCTGGTCCGTCAGCCGGCTGTTGAGGTCGAAGGAGTAGGAGTTCACCAGGTTCTGCTGCGAATACATCGAGTTCGCGAAGGACATCGAGTACTGCGACATACGGGCGAAGACCGTACGCTGTCCGGCGTCGGAGGAGGAAGCGTTCGGCGAGCTCCAGCGGTTGTTCAGCGTGTTGACGTACTGGAGGGTGAGCTTGTGCTTGTCGGAGATGTTCCAGTCCAGGCGGCCGAGGAGTTTGCGGTTGTTCTGGTCGGCCGGGAAGTCGGTGTAGGAACCGGTGTCGTATCCGTATTTGGTCTTGAGATACTGCGACACGCGCTGCATGTCGGCCTCGGTCGTACGGGCGATGTAGTTGTCCGGATCGGCCGCGCCGTCCTTGGAGGCGCGCCAGCGGTTGACCACCGTCGGGATCTCGCTCTGCTCGAAGTTGACGAAGAAGAAGAGCTTGTTCTTGATGATGGGGCCGCCGAGGGTGAAGCCGTAGGTCGTGGTGCGGTCCTTGTCGCGCGCACCGGCGATCTCGTTGCCTTCCACCACGTTGCCGCGCATGTTCTCGTTGCGGTGATAAACGTAGGCGGAACCCCGGAACCGGTTGGTACCGGACTTGGTGATCGCGTTCACGCCGCCGCCGATGAAGTTGTTCTGGCGGACGTCATACGGGGAGATGACCACCTGGACCTCGTCGATGGCGTCGAGGGAGATCGGGTTGCCGCCGCCCGGCAGGGCGTCGGAAAGACCGAAGTTGTTGTTGAAATTCGCACCGTTCACCGTAAAGTTGGCGGTACGTCCGTCGGAACCGGCGAAGCTCATGCCGTTGCCGCCGTAGGGGGACAGCTTGGTCACGTCGGTGATGCTGCGGCTCACGGTCGGGAGCGCGGTGATCTGGTTGTTGGAAATGTTGGTGGCCGCGCCGGTCTTCTCCGTGGAGAACTTCGAGGCGGCTTCGGAGACGACGATGGCTTCCTTGAGCATCTCACTGTCGTCCGGAAGGGTCGCGTTGAGCGTGTAAGCTTCGGCGAGGGTCAGCGTCACATCCGTGAAGTTGACGGTCTGGTAGCCCAGGCAGCTGACTTCCACGGTGTAAGGTCCACCGGAGCGCATACCGTTGATGAAGAAACGGCCCTCGCTGTTGGCGACGGAGTAGTACTGCGTGCCGGAGGGCGTGTGAACTGCGACCACCACAGCGCCGGGAACGCCCACGCCCTCTTTGTCGGCAACCTTGCCGTTCATCGAGGAGGTCGTCACCTGCGCAAAGGCAGTTGCGGCGAAAAGCATTGCTGCAACAGACAGCAATAGACTCTTGAAGGTTTGTTTCATAACGTTATTGATAGAATATGTATGATTTTCATAAGCAAAATCGCGGTGCAAAGTTAATATAAGGTATGAATCTACACAAAAAACTTTTTCAAAAGTTATCAACATTTTTTCCGGACTCATAAATCATTTTAACTTGCTGGAGCAAAATCCCGTCCGGGTTCGGGCTCTTCCGGCCTTCCCGAAAAGCGACGCCCCCGGGACCAGCACGGTCCCGGGGGCGTAATCAACAAATGACGGGGCTGCTAGAAGATCTCTTCCGATCCGCGGCCGTAGCCGGGATTG